>Ga0207873_1000117_pt1 | contig 83682 bp, 75 predicted proteins | sample BGWIniCompost_FD_187373 | JGI IMG/M metagenome (GOLD analysis project Ga0207873, IMG submission 187373) | Cellulose adapted compost microbial communities from Newby Island Compost Facility, Milpitas, CA, USA - BGW Initial Compost (SPAdes)... ... | reverse complement strand
CGGGCCGAGTGGCCGGCCCTGGAAGTGCGGCCGCCGCAGCCGGTCACGGTGCAGGAGCTGTGCCTCGCCCATGAGCGCAGCTTCGTCGAGGACGTACTGGCCGGGCGCCGGCCCAACGGCTTCGGCAATCGCGACCCGGCGGTGGCCGCCAGCCTGCCCTGGACCAGCGGCGCCTTGTTGAGCGCGACGCGCTGGGCATTGGATGGCGCCGGTATCGTGGCGGCGCCGGTGTCGGGTTTCCATCACGCCGGCTGGGACAAGGCGGCCGACTTCTGCACCTTCAACGGCCTGATGGTGACGGCCCTGGCGCTGAGGGCCGATCGCCCGGGCCTGCGCGTGGGCATCCTCGATTACGACTACCACTACGGCGACGGTACCGAGGACATCCTCGACCGCGTCGGCCGCGAAGGCATCACCCATATCACCGCCGGCGAAGAATGGATGTATGGCTGCGATCCCCAGGCTTTCCTGGCCCAGGTGGAATCGGATGTGGCGCGCCTGGCCGATACCTGCGACGTCGTGCTCTACCAGGCGGGCGCCGATCCGCATGTGGACGACCCGCTGGGCGGCTTCCTCGACACGGCGCAGATGGCCATGCGCGACCTGCAGGTGTTCTCCGGGCTGCATTCGGCGGGCGTACCGGTAGCCTGGGTGCTGGCCGGCGGTTACCAGGAACCGTTGCAGAAAGTCGTGCAGCTGCACGTGAACACGATGCGGATGGTGGCGGAGGTGATGGGGCTGCAGTCGCGGCCATGACCGGCGGCGTCCGGCGTCACACGAACATGTGCGTCCTGAACCGCCCCGCCTTTACCGGAGGTTCATTCCGTTGAGAGGATTGAGCAATGAGAAAGGCAGCGAAGTTTTCCCCGGACGTTCAGGAGCGGGCGGTTCAAATCCTGAGCCGCCACGATTCTGTCGTGGCGCCCTCGGTGAGGGATTTGAACTTCTCGCGAAGTTGCCGGCGGTAGCCATGGGCGAAAAGTAGCAAGAGTCCGCAGGGGTGTTGACCCACATCCATGCGGGCATGTCTGCCCTACGTCGGCATACCCAGTGAAGGAATGGGTCGGCCAGGCAGATCTTCTGCCCAGGGCGCTGCCCGGAAACGAAAAACCCGCCAATCGGCGGGCTCGGAAGTGGTGGCTATGGGTGGACTCGAACCACCGACCCCAGCATTATGAGTGCTGTGCTCTAACCGGCTGAGCTACATAGCCACGGGGCGCTGTCCATTGCGGACAGGGCCGCGAATTTTCGGGCTTCCCGGCGGCCCTGTCAAATCGGCCGGGCCGCCGTGCTTGTGATTGCGCGCGGGCCTGTGGCAGGCTGGCCCGCAGTAGAGCATTGGAGTCCGTCCCGTGGTGGATCCGGACGGTTATCGCCCCAACGTGGGCATCGTGCTGATGCACGGCGACGGCCGGGTGTTCTGGGCCCGGCGGGTCAGCCGTGACGGCTGGCAGTTCCCCCAGGGGGGCATGAACTCCGACGAGACGCCCCTGGAAGCCATGTTCCGGGAGTTGCACGAGGAGGTCGGCCTGGAGCCGCGGCACGTGGAGGTGCTGGCCAGCACGCCCGGCTGGCTGCGCTACCGGCTGCCCCGGCGCTGCATCCGGCACGGCAACCGGCCGGTCTGCATCGGCCAGAAGCAGGTCTGGTTCCTGCTGCGTCTCATCGGCAACGAAGACGACGTCCGCCTGGACCTGAGCGAGAAGCCGGAATTCGACTCCTGGCGCTGGGTGGATTTCTGGTACCCGGCTCAGCACGTGGTCAGTTTCAAGCGCGAGGTCTACCTGCGGGCCCTGTCGCACCTGGCCCCGCGGGCCCGGGACGTGGCCGGCCACGAGGCCGTGCCCGAGCCGGCCGAGGAGCTGAGGCTGCGGCCCGCCGGCGGCGCCCCGCGTCGCCCGGCCTTCCGCCGGCCCCTGCGGGCGGGCTGAGTCCGGCCCATTCAGAGTTGACAAGCATTCTCATCTGCGGTCAAATGCGAACCGTTCCCATTCCGGGCGGTTCCATGTACGTCTGCATCTGCCACGGCGTTACCGACAAGGACATCCGCGAGGCGGCCGAGGCCGGCTGCAGCTCGGTGTCCGAGCTGGCCATGCGCACGGGCCTGGGAACCGGCTGCGGCACCTGCGGCGAACTGGCCTCCACCCTGCTGGCCGAAGCCCGGGACCGCCAGGACTTCCCGCTGCCGGTACTGGCGGCGGCCTGACACCTCCCCGAGGGATCCGGGACATCCCTCTCTCTCCGGCAGGCCCTCTCCCCACCCTTCCCCCCGCCGGGGGAGAGGGCCCGGATGCGAACGCACCCGATTGGCAAACGCGAGCGATTGCCTTTCCGACATCGTCCTGAGCTTGGGGCTAGGCTTGCCGCATCCCACGGACGCAAGGAGGCCCGCCATGAAGGGTGACGCGCAGGTCATCACGCACCTGAACAAGGCGCTTTACAACGAACTCATCGCCATCAACCAGTACTTCCTGCATTCCCGGATGTACGGCAACTGGGGCCTGAAGGAACTGGCCGCGCATGAGTACAAGGAATCCATCGACGAGATGAAGCACGCCGATCGCCTGATCGAGCGCATCCTCTTCCTCGACGGACTTCCCAACCTGCAGAACCTCGGCAAGCTGCTGGTCGGCCAGAGCCCGCGCGAATGCCTGGAGTGCGACCTGAAGCTGGAGCAGCAGGCCGTGCCCGACCTCAAGGCCGGCATCGCCTACTGCGAGCAGATCGGCGACTACGTCTCGCGCGAGCTGCTGGTGGACATCCTCGAGAGCGAGGAAGAGCACATCGACTGGCTGGAGACCCAGCTGGACCTGATCAACCGCGTCGGCGAGCAGAACTACCTGCAGTCGAAGATGGGCAGCTGAGCTGCCTGAGGCCGCCGGGCTGCCCGCTCAGCGGGAGCCCGGCCCTGGCGGTATCCGCCCTTTCCGGGGCGTCGAAACTCAGCGCAGCAGACCGCGCAGCGCCTGCTCGGCGCGGCGGAACTCCGATTCCAGCACCGCCACCGCCACCGCCGGCCGCGGCAGCACGCCCTGGCGCGCGCCCAGCTCGATGCGCTTGGCGGCGGCCGACAGGGCCATGGCGCCGAGATTGGCGCTGGCCGACTTCAGCGTGTGCGCCGGCGCCACCATGGCGCTCATGTCGTTGGCCGCGGCCGCGGCCTCGAGCGCACGCACGTGGCCGGGCGCGTCCTCCAGGAACAGGCGCACCAGGCTGAGGTATTCGGCGCCCATCACCGAACGCAGCTCCTCCACCACTTCGGCGGCCAGCACCGGCGGCGGTGGGGCCGGCGGATTGGCGGGCGCCGATGGCGCCTGGGGCGCGGCCGGCGCCGGGGTCACCGGCGCGGCGGGACGCGGTGCAGGCGTGGCGGGCAGGGGCTCGGTCCGGACCGGCGCCGCCGCCGGAGCGGTCGGGCGAACGGGCGGCGCGGGGGCCGCAGGGGCAGCCGTCGGCGCAGTGGGTGCCGGTGCGGGCGCCATCGGCCGGGGGGCCGCCGGCGCAGGAGCGGCCGGTGCCGGCGCTGCCGGTGCCGGCGCGGCGGCATGCCGCTGGCTCAGCCAGCGCGCCACCGTCGCCTCGAGCAGGCGCCGGTCCACGGGCTTGCTCAGGTAATCGTCCATGCCGGCGTCCAGGCACTTCTGCCGGTCGCCGGCCATGGCATTGGCGGTCATGGCGATGATCGGCAGGCGCGGCAGGTTGTTGCGCACCTCGTGCTCGCGCCATTCGCGCGAGGCGGTGTAGCCGTCCTTCACCGGCATCTGGCAGTCCATCAGCACCAGGTCGAGGTTGCCCTGGGCCATGCGCTCCAGCGCCTTCTCGCCGTTGTCGGCGGTCTCGCAGTGCAGGCCGAGCAGACCGACCAGGCGCTGCGCCACCATCAGGTTGACCGGGTTGTCCTCCACCAGCAGCACGCGCCCGCGCAGCTTGCCTGCGCTGGCACGGGCCTGGGCGTCGGCGACCGAAGGCGCGGCCGGGGCCGGGCGCTGCTCCTGCTGCATCGGGGTCTCCTCGGGTTCTTCGGCGGCGCGCGGGCCGGCCTGCGCCGCCAGGAAGCTGGTGATGGCCGAGCGCAGTTCCGACATGCCGGTCATCCGCGGCAGCAGCAGCGAATGCGGTGCCTGCATCAGCTCCAGGGGCAGGGTGTCGTCGCCGCCGTGCAGCCAGACCAGGCGCAGGTCCTCGAGCTCGGGCGTGCGGCGCAGGTTGCGGTGCAGGGCGATGGCGGTGGAACGCACGCTGTTGAGGTCCACCAGCACCAGGTCGAAGGCCCAGGTGGCGCCACGGTTCAGGGCGGTGCGCAGGCGGGTCAGCGCGTCCTGGGTGGTCTCGGTCAGGGTCAGGATGGCGCCCCATTCCGGCGCCGCCTGGGTGACGCGCTGGCGCAGGTTCTGGTCGGTGCTCAGCAGCAGCACCCGGGCGCCGTTGAGGTCGGTACGCTGGCCCTGGATGTCGCCGGCGGCCTTGAGCAGCGGGATCTCGAACCAGAAGGTGGAGCCGCGGCCCGGTTGCGATTCGACGCCGATGCTGCCGCCCATCAGGTCGACGATGCGCTTGCAGATCACCAGGCCCAGGCCGGTGCCGCCGTACAGGCGGGTGGTGCTGGCATCGGCCTGGCTGAAGGCGCGGAACAGGCGGTCGGCGCTCTCGCGCGGGATGCCGATGCCGGTGTCGGTGACCTCGAAGCGCAGCTCGTGCTGGGTGCGGCCCTCGCCGCGGCGGGTCACCGACAGCGTCACCGAGCCGCGCTCGGTGAACTTCACCGCGTTGCTCAGCAGGTTGGTCAGCACCTGGCGCAGGCGCACCGGGTCGCCGCGCACGGCCAGGCGCACGGCCGGGTCCATCTGCAGGGTCAGGCGCAGGCCCTTGCTCTCGGCCGGCTTCTCCATCAGCCGGATCACCGAGTCCAGCAGCTCGCGCAGGTTGAAGCTGGTGGTTTCCAGGGTGACCTTGTTCGCCTCGAGCTTGGAGTAATCGAGGATGTCGTCGACGATCCGCTGCATCTGCCGCGCCGAGGTGTAGGCGGTGCGCAGGATCTCCTGCTGGTCCGGCTGCAGCCGGCTGCTCATCAGCAGGTCGAGCATGGGGATGATGCCGTTGAGCGGCGTGCGGATCTCGTGGCTCATGGTGGCCAGGAACTCGCCCTTGGCCATCATCGCCGCCTCGGCGGCCTGCTTGGCTTCGGTGAGCTCGCGCTCCAGGCGCCGGTGCAGGGCCAGCTCCTCCTGCAGGGCGCTGACCTCGCGCACCTGCTCGCCGCTCTGGTGCGCGGCTTCCTCCAGCGCCCGGTTGCGCATGCGGAAGGCGCGCCAGAGCCCGGCCACACCCGCCACCGCCAGCAGCGCGGCGATCATCGCCAGCGTGTGCCACAGCCAGTTGTCGCTGAAGTGGCCCATGGCCGCGGCCGCGGCGGCGCCGGCGGCGCCGGCGATGGCCAGCCAGCGGACGATCAGGGCGTCATTGGGATTGGGGACGATCCTGCGCATCGGTCAGAGCACGGCCTGGTGGAAGTCGAAGTCCATGTCGGTGTCGGCCTGCTGCACCAGGTTGCCCTGGATGAAGTCGATGCCGCTCATCCACAGGGTGGCCGCCGCCTGCGGGTCCTCGACACCGTGGCCGATCACCTCCAGGCCATGCCGGTGCGCGCGTTCGATCAGCACCCGCAGTTCGTCGCGCATCTGCTGCGACAGGGCGCTGGCGGTGTACTTGCGGGCCAGCTTGACGAAGCCCAGCGGCAGGCTGTCGAGCAGGCTTTCCGCCTCGCGCCCGGCCTCGAACTGGCTGAGGCAGAACTGCACGCCGTCATCCAGCATCTGGTCGCAGAACTCGCGCACGGTGGCGGCGTGGATGGCGGCATCCTCCAGGCGCAGCTCGATCACCAGCGAGGTGCCGGGCACGTCATGCGCCACCAGCTCCGACTTCAGCCAGGCCGACTGGCCGGGATCGGCCAGGGTCAGCGCCGACTGGGTGACGAACAGGCGCAGCGGCTTGCCCTCGGCGCGCCGCTGCTGGATCAGCTTCAGCGCCGCCGTCAGCACCCAGCGGTCGATGTCGACGATGAAATCGCCGCGCTCGGCCAGCGGCACCACCTCGGCGGCCGGCAGCAGCCGGCCGTCGGCGTCGCGCAGGCGCAGCAGCACCTGGTACTGGCTGTCGTCGCTGCCGGCCACTGCCACCACCGGCTGGTAGTGCAGGGTCAGGCGATTGAGGGCGATGGCCTCGCGGATCTGCCGCACCAGCGCCGCTTCGCGCGCGGCCTCGCTGGGCTGGGCCGGTTCGTGGCTCTTGACGCCCTTGTCGGTGGTGCGCGCCTCGCGGGCGGCGCGTTCGACCGCGTTGAGCACCGCGGCGACGTCGGCCAGGCGATGCTCGAAGGCGCAGATGCCGACCGAGACGCGCAGGCGCAGCGGATGTCCGTGCACGTCGAAGGGATGCTGCACCAGGGCGCCGCGCAGCTGGCCGGCCAGGGCTTCCAGGCCGGCGCCGTCGCGCTGTTCGTCCAGCAGCAGGTAGCTGCCGTCGCCGAAACGCGCCACCGGGGTGTCGCCGGCGCGCTCGCCGAGCATGCGGCCGACCTGGGCCAGCAACTGCTCCAGCGTGGTCAGGCCGAGGCGGTCGCGCAGCAGGTTCACGCTCTCGACTTCCAGGAACATCACGCCGCCGCGGCCGCCGGGCGCGCTGGCCAGGCGGTTCTCGAGGCGGCTCATCAGCTCGGCGCGGTCATGCAGGCCGGTGGCCGGATCGCGGCCCTGGCGCAGCGTGCGCCGGGCGGCGGTGGCGCGATGGCGCTGGATGCGGTTCTGCACGGCGGCGATCAGGTGCCGCGGCCGCACCGGCTTGGCGATGAAGTCGTCGCCGCCGGCCTCCAGCACGTCGAACTGGCGGTCCGGATCGGGCTCGCCGGAGAGGAAGACGATGGGCGTGTCGATGAACCCTTCCTGCTCGCGGATCAGCACCGTCAGTTCGATGCCGTTGGCATGCGGCATGTGCAGGTCCATCAGCACCAGGTCGGGCTGGAAGTCCTTGAGCGCCGCCAGCACTTCCAGCGAATCGAGCACCACCCGGGTGTCCATGCCGGCATTGCGCAGGATGCCCTCGGCGAACAGCGCCTGACTGCGGTCGTCCTCGACGATCAGCACCCGGTAGGGCGCTTCCGAACCGGGCTGCAGCAGTTGCGCCAGGCGGCGCAGCACGTCCTGGGCGCCATTGGGCTCGACCACCAGGGCGTCGACGCCGGCGCGCTGGGCCATCAGCCGCAGGTTGATGTCGTCGGTTTCCGACAGCGCCACCAGCAGGATGCGGTGCGGGCCGCGTTCGCGGGCCTGGCGCACGGTCTGGCCGATGGCCTCCAGCTGGTCGCGGAAGGCGGCGTCGACCAGGGCCAGGTGGGCGGGCAGGGCGCCGAGCAGTTCGTGCAGCTCCTCGGCACTTTCCAGCAGTTCGACCTCGTAGCCCAGGGCCTCCATGCGCTGGTCGAGTTCCAGCGAGAGCGGGCCGTGTTCGGTGAGGTGGTAGACGCGCAGGCCGTCCACCGGTGCCGGCGGCGGCACGGCGCGCGGCGGCGGGGCGGGGCGGACCGGTGCGGGTGCCGGTGCGGCGGGCGCCGGAGCTGGCGCAGGTTCGGGTGCAGGTGCCGGCGCAGGCTCGGCCCTGGCTGGCGCGGCCGGTGCTTCGGCCCCGTCCGCCGCGGCCTTGGCGCGGCCCTTGCGGGCGGTCTTGGCCGGCTTGGCGGGCGCCGGCTCGGCCTCGGGGGCCGGGGCCGGTTCGGGCACCGGGGTCGTCACCGCCACGGTTTCGATCACCAGTTCCGTGGCCGGGCTGGCCTGGTCGGGATCGGCCAGCATGGCTTCCGCCAGCAAGGCGTCGACCTGTTCGGCTTCCGCGCCCATCGCCGCATCCGTGGCCGGTTGCGGTTCCGGTGCACTGGCGGGCCGGGATACCGGCGTGGCAGTGCGCTCCCTGGCGCCACCGGGCGCCACCGGCGGCGGCGCGTCGTCGCCCCAGCGGCGCCAGTAGTGCGGCGGCGGGGTCTCGGCGCGGCGCAGCGACTGCACGTCCTGCTGCGTCTGCAGGCCGGGCTCGGCAACCACCTCGGCCATCATCGGCACGGCGGCGCCGATGTCCTCGATCAGGTTCCACAGGCGCTCGCCCAGGGCCTGGTCCGGCAATTCCTGGTTCTGCAGGGTCTCGGCCAGCAGCAGGTGCAGGTGGCCGAAGTGGCGTCCGGCATCCTCCAGGCCATGTTTCTCACAGGCGGCGCCCAGCCAGCGGGCGTCGTCGTGGATCAGGGCCAGGCCATTGATGTCCCAGCCGTCCTGGAGGAAGCGATGCAAACGCCGCCCGATCAGCTCCACCCGCCGGGGCAGGTGGCGCAGGAAGGCATGGCGGTGGTCGGCGAGTCGGGACTCGTCGTGCGGATTCATCGCGATTCCCCAGGTCCTGGCCGGATTATGCCCAGCGCCCTCAGGGCTGTCAGGCCGGCCGGGCTCGTCTGGATAGCCAACGCCGCGCCCCGGCGACGCCGGCCAGGCCGATTCATCCGGCGGCCACGCCGGAACGCGGGCGTGCCAGGCGCCACAGCCAGCGCATCACCAGCCAGACGATGGCGGCGCCGGTCAGCATCACCAGCAGCAGCAGGCCCAGGGCCAGCCAGGGGTGGGCGAACACCAGGGCCAGCACGCCCAGGGCGGTGATGTCCTCGCCGGTCGAGGCGACCCAGTTGGAGACCGGCTCGGGGGAACTGTTGATGGCGGCGCGGGTGCCGGACTTGAGCAGGTGCATGCCCAGGGCGGCGGTGCCGCCCAGCACCAGGGCGCCGGTGCCGAGCTGGCCGTCGTCGGACAGGGTGGCGGCGGCGAGGAAGGCGCCGGCGGGGATGCGGGCCAGGGTCTGCAGCAGGTCCCAGCCGGAGTCCACGCCCGGGATCTTGTCGGTGGCGAACTCGACCAGGGCCAGGGCCGCGGCGGTGCCCATCACCCAGGGCGAGGTGGTCACCTCCAGGGCCGGGGGCAGGTCCACCCAGCCCATCAGCCCGGCCAGGCCGACGCCGAAGACCGTCAGGTAGGCGCGGACGCCGGCCAGGCAGGCCAGGGCCAGGCCGATGGCGAACACGTGGGCTTCGGTCATGGCGGGTCCCCGGAACGTGACGGCGTTCACAGTATAGTGGCCGTCCGCCTTGACGCTTCCTGACTCTCCCGGCTGTAGTGCCGGTCCCCCCGCCCCTCCCGAATCCATGAGCACCCCCGCTCCCGACAAGCCGCGCTTCGTCGTCGTGCCGCACCGGCCCTACCAGAAGGTGCTGCTGGGGCTGCTGCTGCTCGCCTGGCTGGCCTCGCTGGTGGCGGTGGGGGTCTGGGCCACCCGCCGGGCCGTGCCCGAGCTGGCCCAGGTCCGCCAGGAGCTGGAACTGACCGCCCGCCGCGCTGCCGAGGCCGAGGCCCTGGCCCGGCAGCTGCGCCAGAACGTCGCCACCCTGCGCCGCAGCGACCAGATCAGCCGGGCCGCCAATGCCGAACTGCAGGCCACCCTGGCCGAGCGCGAGGAGGAAATCTCCGGCCTGCGCGCCGACGTGGCCTTCTACGAGCGCCTGGTCGGCGCCACCGGCCAGCGCCGCGGCCTGAGCGTGCACGAGGCGGTGTTCGCCCCCGAGGCCGGCGGCACCTGGCGCTACACCGTCACCCTGACCCAGAACCTCAACCGTGGCGCCATCAGCAAGGGCGAGGCGCGGATCAGCGTGGAAGGGGTCAAGGACGGCCGGCTGATGAACCTGCCCTGGGAGGAACTGGTCCAGCAGCCCGGCGCCCCGGGCCAGCCGTTCTCCTTCCGCTATTTCCAGCAGCTGGAAGGGAGCATCATGCTCCCCGAAGGCTTTACCCCCCAGCGCGTGCGGGTACAACTGCGCGCGGACGGCAACACCGTGGACCAGGCCTTTCCCTGGCAGGCCGCGGATCCTCGAGGAGGCTAAGACCATGCTCGGCAAGAGCGACCGGAAATCCCCCCGCAATGGCAACTCCGCCATCGAAACCCTGGTCGGCCCGCACGCCACCATCCGCGGCGACATCAGCTTCGACGGCGGCCTCTACGTCGAAGGCCGGATCTTCGGCAAGGTGATCGCCGAGGAAGGCGCCGACGCCGTCCTGACCATCGCCGAGGAAGGCGCCATCGAGGGCGAAGTGCGCGCGCCGGTGGTGGTCATCTCCGGCCGCATGAACGGCGACGTGCACGCCTACGAGCGCGTTCAGCTGACCGCCAAGGCCCGGGTCACCGGCAACATCCACTACAAGGTGGTGGAAATGGCCGCCGGCGCCACCGTCACCGGCCGCCTGATCCACGGCGATGCCGTCGTGACCGAGGAACTGCCGGCCGGCGCCACCCCGATCCGGCGCGGCAAGGCCGAGGCCCAGGACGCTTGAAGGAAGGGGCTTTCGCCCCCACATGGCGCTCATGGATACCCAGCCCAGCTACCAGCAGCTAGACGCCCCCCTGCAGTTCACCTCGGCGGCCGCCGCCAAGGTGGCCTCTCTGATCGCCGAGGAGGGCAACCCGAACCTGAAGCTGCGGGTGTACATCACCGGCGGCGGCTGCTCGGGTTTCCAGTACGGCTTCGAGTTCGACGAGCAGCAGGCCGAGGACGACCTGGCGCTGGAGCGCGACGGCGTCACCCTGCTGGTGGATCCGCTCAGCCTGCAGTACCTGATGGGTGCCGAGGTGGACTACCGCGAGAGCCTGCAGGGCGCGCAGTTCGTCATCCGCAACCCGAACGCCAAGACCACCTGCGGCTGCGGCAGCAGCTTCTCCGCCTGAGCCGGCCATGACCCAGGCGCCCGAGCCCGGCTACGCCTTCCGCGGCCCGGGCCTGGACCGCGCCGAACAGCTGCGCGACGACCCCGAACAGCTCCAGGCCCGCTGGCCCTCGGCCCGTGTGGTCGTGGTCGACGCCGAAGGGCATCTGCGTTTCCCCGGCAGCGCCGAGGCGCCGGAGGCGCTGCACGGCCGTGACCTCGGCGGGACGATGCCGGCGGACGCCAGCTTCCTCGGCCTGTCCGAGGACGGCGCCTGGTTCGCCCTGCCGCACGAAAGCCTGGCCGAGCCCCTGCCCGGGCGCCTGGACCTGCGCACCGCCGCCCTGGAGTGGCCGCTGCTGGAAGTGGCGGCCGCCGCCGAGGCGCGGGCCCTGTTGCACTGGCGCAGCCGCAAGCGCCACTGCGGCGGCTGCGGTGAACGCCTGAGCCTGCTGCGTGCCGGCTGGCAGGCGCACTGCGGCCACTGCGGCCTGGAATACCACCCGCGCACCGATCCGGCGGTGATCGTCGCCGTCAGCGACGGCCAGCGCCTGTTGATGGGCCGCCAGGCCAGCTGGCCGCCGGGCCGCTGGTCGGTGCTGGCCGGTTTCGTCGAGCCGGGCGAATCGCTGGAACAGGCGGTGGCCCGGGAAGTGATGGAAGAGGCCGGCGTGCCGGTGCTGAACTGCCGCTACCTCGCCTCCCAGCCCTGGCCCTTCCCGATGGCGCTGATGCTGGGTTTCCAGGCCGAAGGCCTGCCGGTGGAGCCGGTGGTCGGCGATGAGCTGGAACAGGCGCGCTGGTTCTCCAAACAGGAATTGCTGGCGGCGGTGGCCAGCGGCGAGATCAAGCTTTCGCCGCGGCTGTCGATCGCCCGCTGGCTGATAGACGCCTGGCTGGCCGGACAAGGCTAGAATCCCCCCATGTCCGCCGCTCTCGTCGCCGTCGTCGTCGCCCTGCTGCTGGGTCATCTGCTGCCGGCGCTGCCGACGCTGCGCCGCTACGACTGGTTCATCGGCTGGCTGCACTGGCTGGGCGCCAACACCGGCGGCGGCGAATGGCCGAACCGGGTCGGCCTGCTGGTGGCGGTGGGCCTGCCGCTGCTGCTGGTCGGCGCGATCCAGTTCGGCCTGCATGATCGCTTCTACGGCCTGCCCGGCTTCGGCTTCGCCCTGCTGGCGGTGCTCTACACCTGGGGCCCGCGCGACCTGGACCTGGATGTCGAGGCGGTGATCGAGGCGCGCGAACCGCAGGCGCGGCGCGAAGCCGCGCGGGCGCTCTTCCCCGAAGGCGGCGAGCCCAGCTGCGAGGGTCCGGCCCTGGTCGAGGCGGTGTTCCGCTGCGCGCTGTGGCGCTGGTTCGGCGTGCTGTTCTGGTTCATGGTCGCCGGCGCGGTCGGCGCGGTCGGCTACCGGCTGGTGTCGCTGTGCGCCCAGGGCGAGGCGCGGCGCAGCCTGCCCGAGGGGCAGCGTGGCGTCGCCCGCACGGCGCTGGCGGTGCTGAACTGGCCGGTGGCGCAGCTGATGACCTTCGGCCTGGCCCTGGCCGCCGATTTCGACCGCGTGCTGAGCGCCTGGCGCGACTGGCATGCCGAGGGCGTGCGCCTGGACAGCGGTTTCCTCGGCGCCGCCGCCCGCGCCTCGGTGGCCATCGAGCTGGCCGAGGAAGACGCCTACGCCGCCGACGGCCCCGCCCAGGCGCCCGGCCTGCTCGAACTGCGCGACGCCATGAGCCTGGTCTGGCGCGTGCTGCTGCTCTGGCTCGGCATCATCGCCCTCTTCGTCCTCGCGGGCTGGACGACCTGAGTCTCTGACGCGCCATTGTGCGGGTGGGGAAGAGGCGGTTTCCTGACGCGCAGGTCCGCATCAGGAAAAGAACCCTCCGGGCGCCAGCCATGAGAAGGGCGGCCAGGGCAGGTTGCGGGTGATGGCGTAGGTGATGATGAGGGCGGCCCAGGGCCGGGCGTCGGAGAGGCGTTGGGTGAGCGGCTGCCAGGACGTGGGCAGCCAGCCGGCGACGCGCGCCAGCATCAGGGCGATCACCGGCAGCGACAGCACCAGCAGCGGATTCATCGCCAGCGCGCGGCCGATATCGCCGTGCACCAGCGCGTGCAGGGCGCGGGTGGCGCCGCAGCCCGGGCAGTAGAGGCCGGTCAGCTTCTCGAAGACGCAGGGCGGCAGCAGGCTGCCCGGTGCGTTCGGATCGGCCTGCCACAGCAGCAGCACGCCGGTCGCAATCGCCAGCAGCATGACGGGGCCGCGCCAGCGCGGCACGGCCCCGGCTGTCAGGGCGATGTCAGTAGTTGCCGGCATCCGCCAGCGCGCCCAGGAAGGCGAGCGCGAAGTAGGCGGCACCGCCGACCAGGCCCAGGCCGAAGGAGATCCAGGCCCAGAGCTTGGCGTTGTCCGAGGACTGGCGGGCGCCGGCCAGGTCGCCGGCCTGCACCTTGCCGTCCACCTGCGCGGCGTAGATGATCGAGACGATGCCGGTCGGCAGGCAGCAGCAGATCGTGGCCAGGATGGCCCAGACCAGATGGTTGGGCACGGTCGGGCCGGCCTGCGCCGGATGCGGTGTGTGCTGCGGCGGCGGCGCGGGCGGGACGGCGGCCACCAGGCTGGCGCCGCATTGTTCGCAGGCGCTGGCGCCGGCGCTGTTCGGATGGCCGCAATTCGGACAATTCATGGTTTCCCCCGGGGTTTGCTGTGGATGCCGCGTCGGTCTCGCCGCACCGCGGCAAGCTTGCGGTGCGGACGCGGAAGCGTCAATGGTGCCGGCGGCGATGTCCGGCTCAGGGCCGGTTGCCGCGCAGCGCGCGCACCTGCTGTTCCAGCCCGGCGGCGCTGGTGCTTTCGCCCGGTACCGGCGGCGCGGCGATCAGCGAGATCGCCGCGCGCAGGCGCCGCGGCGCGCGCAGCCGGCCCAGGCGGCTGTCACGCTTGCTCCACATGCTGGCCCAGAGCCCGGTCAGGGCCATGGGCACCACCGGTACCGGCCGCCGCGCCAGGATCTTCTCGACGCCGGGCTTGAAGGGCGCGATCTCGCCATCGCGGGTCAGCCCGCCCTCCGGGAAGATGCAGACCAGCTCGCCCTCGGCCAGGGCCTGGTCGATGGCCTCGAAGGCCGCTTCCAGTACGGCCGGGTCTTCCTTCGCGCTGGCGATGGGGATGGCACGGTAGGCCTTGAATACCCAGCGCAGGCCCGGGGTGTTGAAGATCCGGTAGTACATGACGAAGCGGATCGGCCGCGGCACCGCGCCGCTGATCACCAGCGGGTCCATGTAGCTGACGTGGTTGCACACCAGCAGGGCCGGCCCTTCATCGGGCACGTTGTCCTCCACGCCGTGGATGCGCAGGCGGTAGAACAGCGAGACGTAGATCCAGGCCAGGAAGCGCAGGAAGAACTCCGGCACCAGGCTGAAGATGAAGATCGCCACCAGCGCATTGGCAATGCCCAGGGCCAGGAACAGCTGCGGAATGCTCAGCCCCGGCAGCGGCACCGTGACACCGGCGACCGTCAGCGAATCCATCTGCAGCAGCACGCCCAGCATGGCCGCCACGACGATGAAGCCGGCATTCTGGATGTTGACGCCGGCGATCACCCGCGACAGCTCGGCCTTGGGCGTGCGGCTCTGCACGAGGGCGAACAGCGGCACGATGAACAGGCCGGCAAACAGGCCGATGCCGGTCAGGTCCATGATGATGCGCCAGTGGCCGGCGGCGACGAACTCGCGCACGGTCAGCCCCGCCTGCGCCGTCGCCTCCGGCTGGGCGAAGTAGAGGTCGACGCAGAAGGCGGTCATGCCGATCGCGCCCAGCGGCACCAGGCCGATCTCGACCGTGCGCCGGCTCAGCTTCTCGCACATCAGCGAGCCGACGCCGGTGCCGACCGAAAACAGCACGAAGCAGAACAGGTACAGCGTCTGGCCGCCGCCCAGGTACTGCTCGGCATAGGTCGGCAGTTGCGCGGTCAGTACCGTGCCCACGAACCAGAACCAGGAAATGCCGAGGATGGCGTTGCGCACCGCCAGCTGGCGCCGGGCCAGGCGCAGCACCCGAAGCGATTCCGGCAGCGGGTTCCAGTGGATCTTCAGGTCGGGCGCCGAGGCCTCCACCCGCGGGATGGCGCGTGCCACCAGGTTGCCGGTGACGGCGAGCAGGACGATGGCGCTGGCGGCCGTCACCGGACCGTACTCGCCGGCCAGCACGAAGATCAGGCCGCCGGCGATCATGCCCAGCAGGATCGACAGCGAGGTGCCCATCTCGACCAGGCCGTTGCCGCCGGTCAGCTCCTCCGGCTTGAGCACGCTGGGCAGGATCGAATACTTCACCGGCCCGAACAGGGTGGACTGCAGGCCGGTGGCGAACAGCGCCACCAGCAGCACCGGCATCGACTGCAGCAGGAAGCCCACCGCCGCCACCGACATGATGGCGATCTCCATGGCGGTGGTGATGCGGATCAGCTTCTGCTTCTCCAGCCGCTCGGCGATCTGGCCGGCCAGGCCGGAGAAGAGGAAGTAGGGCAGGATGAACAGCGCCGGCGCCAGGTTGGTGTACAGCGTGCGCTGCTCCGGGCTGACACCCATGAAGAACAGCAGGCCGATGATGGCCTGCCGGTAGACGTTGTCGTTGAAGGCGCCCAGTGCCTGGACGACGAAATAGGGCAGGAAGCGCCGCTGCCCCAGCAGTTCGAACTGGTTGTGCGCCATGCGGGTGTCCCCTGGCTCAGTGCTGCAGCGCGCGCCAGCCGATGTCGCTGCGGTGGAAGATGCCTTCCCAGTGGATGTTGGCGGCAGCGGCGTAGGCGCGGCGCTGCGCCTCGGCGATGTCCTTGCCCAGGGCGCAGGCGCAGAGCACGCGGCCGCCGGCCGTCACCACCTGGCCGTTCTTCATGGCGGTGCCGGCGTGGAAGACCTTGGCGTCCGGGCCCGGATCCACGCCCAGGCCGGCGATGACATCGCCGGTGCGCGGCGTGCCCGGGTAACCCTCGGCCGCCAGCACCACGCCCAGGCTCGGGCGCGGATCCCAGTCGGCGCTGGCCTCGTGCAGGCGGCCGTTGATGGCGGCCTCGACCAGGTCCACCAGATCGCTGCGCAGGCGCAGCATCACCGGCTGGGTTTCCGGATCGCCGAAGCGGACGTTGAACTCGATGACCTTGGGAGCGCCTTCCGGCGTGATCATCAGGCCGGCGTAGAGGAAGCCGGTGAAGGGCATGCCGTCGGCGGCCATGCCGCGCACGGTCGGCTCGACGACCTCGCGCATGATCCGCGCGTGCACCTCCGGCGTGACCACCGGCGCCGGCGAATAGGCGCCCATGCCGCCGGTATTCGGGCCGGTGTCGCCGTCGCCGACGCGCTTGTGGTCCTGCGAGGTGGCCATGGGCAGGGCGGTGCGGCCATCGACCATGGAGATGAAGCTGGCCTCCTCGCCCTCGAGGAACTCCTCGATCACCACCCGCGAGCCGGCCTCGCCGAAGGCATTGCCCTCGAGCATGTCGGTGATCGCCGCCTCGGCCTCGGCCAGGGTCATGGCCACCACCACGCCCTTGCCGGCGGCCAGGCCGTCGGCCTTGATGACGATGGGCGCACCGTGTTCGCGCACATGGTCCAGCGCCAGCTTCGCGTCCTCGAACACCGCGTAGTAGGCGGTGGGAATGCCGTGCCGGGCCAGGAAGTCCTTGGCGAAGGCCTTGCTGCCCTCCAGCTGTGCGGCGGCGGCGGTGGGGCCGAAGATCAGCTGGCCGGCATCGCGGAAGCGGTCGACCACGCCGGCCACCAGCGGCGCCTCCGGGCCGACCACGGTGAAGGCCACGCCCTCGGTTTCGGCGGCATTGAGCAGGCCGTCCAGGTCGGTGGCCCTGATGTCCAGGTTGCGGCAGCGCGGCTCGGTGGCGGTGCCGGCATTGCCCGGCGCCACCAGCACTTCCTCCACCCGCGGCGACTGCGCCAGCTTCCAGGCCAGGGCGTGTTCGCGTCCGCCGGAGCCGATCACCAGGACTTTCATGACTTCACCTCGTGTTGGTTGATGGGAGCGCCTTCAGCGCGCGCAGTCGGACGGCGCCAGCCTGACCTCGAAGAAAACCCGGTCCTCGCTGTCGATGAAGCGGCGCCGGATGCCGATGCCCTGCGCCAGCAGGTAGAGCACGTCGTCGCTCTGGCACAGCTGCAGCATCTGCACCCGCTCGGCCAGCCGCACCTGCTCCAGCTCGGGGCCGGGGTCGGCGGCGCTGCGCCGGGCGCTGCGGATGGTCATGACCAGGTCGCTGCCTTCGAAATCGACCCACTCGAACACCAGGCCCGGCGCGAACTCGCGCGGCAGGCCCTGCCGGAAGGTGTCGAGCACCTGCTGGATGCGCGCGGTCGCCACCGTCAGGCCGGCGCGCTGCTGGGCATGCCACCAGGCGCCGGCGATCAGCGCCAGGCCCAGGACGATCAGCGGGATGACCCGCCACGCCGGCATCGGCCGGCGTTCCGCGCTGGCATCTGGCGCGCGCTTGCCCATCAGCCGGTGGCGCCGGTCCAGGCGGGCGCGGGCGCATCCGCCCAGGAGATGCGTCCCAGCACCTCGTCGGCGCTGAGCCGGCATTCGGCCAGGCTGGTGCCGAGGGCGCAGACGGTGAGCACGTCGCGCCGGGCCACTTCGACACCGCCCTGCGCCTGGCGGGTGCCGGCGTGGAAGATCTTCACTTCCATCGGCGGCCGCCGGTCGAGGCCGTGGATCTGCCGGCCGATCTCCTCACCCTCGGCGATGCGGCCGATGGCCAGGCAGGGATGGGGATTGCTGCGGACGCCGAACTGGTCGAGCCGGCCCGACAGCGCCGCTTCCGCCATGCCGGCGAGGTCGACCTGCAGGCGCATCATCGCCAGCGAGGCCTCGGCGGCGCCGGGCCAGGTGCGCAGGCCGACCACGCGCGGGCTGCCGTCGTCGGCCAGGTTCAGGCGCAGGCCGAGGAAGCCCTGCCATTCCAGGTCGTCACGGGCCAGGGCCAGCACCAGCGGATCGATGACCTGGCGGGCGATGCGCTCGCGCAGGTCGGCCGGCAGGCCCGGCGGCGGCGACTGGCTGGCGGTGTCGCCCTGTGCCGGCGCCGGTTCCCAGGCGGCCAGTTCCACCGCGTAGGAGCCATCGGTCATGTACAGCACGTCGACCAGGCGGCCGGGCTCGTTCTCGCCGACGGTGGCCACGCCCTCGCGCGACAGCAGGCGGCGGGCCGTGCCCGTGTCCTCCAGCTCCAGTGCCGCCGCGCGCGGGCCGAGCACGCGCATGTCCAGGGCCTTGAAGCGGTCCACCAGGCCGCCGGCCAGGGCCGAGCCGAGGCCGGCCACGGTCAGGTCCACCTGTTCGCGCCGGGCCAGCTCGAGCAGTGCGTCCACGCTGTAGTCCGGCAGTTCGACGTTGCGGCACTTGCCTTCGCCGGCGGTGCCGGCGTTGCCGGGCGCGATCAGCACTTCCTGCACCTGCATCGACTGCCCGAGCTTCCAGGCCACGGCATGCGCGGCGGCGTCATCGCCGATCACCAGCACGCGCAGCCGGCGCGCCGGCGCCTTCGCGGCCACGCGACGCGCCGCCGCCGGCATCGGCGTGGAAGCGGCGGCGGGCGTGCCGTCGACGGAGCGCTCGTTGAGCAGGTAGTAGATGAGCCAGAGCTGCAGGGCGGTGAAGGCCGCCGTGGCCACCGAGACGACGACGACCATCCACATGGGCAAGCGGACGCCCAGGGCCAGGGCCAGGGGCTGCGATTCGAGCACGGCCTTGATGAAGAGCATGCCGGCGAAGGTCAGGCCGGTGACGCCGATCGTGCCGACCTTCAGCATGCGCCAGCGCTCGTCGGTGTCGAGGCCGCGGCCGTGGTCGCCGCGGAAGCTGCGCAGGGCGAGGTAGGCCGAGCCCAGGGTCAGCGCGATGCCGATCACCGTGCTGGCGCCCATGCCGGGGTCCAGAAAGCCGGCGAGGATGGCGCCGCCCAGATAGCAGGCGAAAAAGATGAGGTGGTACTTGAGCAGCGGTGTCTGGTCCCCGTTCATCCCCTGATTCCCTGGTTCCCCGGTCAGTGGCGGAAATGCCGCCGACCGGTAAATACCATGGACATGCCGTGCTCGTCCGCTGCCGCGATCACCTCGGCGTCGCGCATGGAGCCGCCGGGCTGGATCACCGCGGCGATGCCGGCGGCCGCGGCGGCATCGATGCCGTCGCGGAAGGGGAAGAAGGCGTCGGAGGCCATCACCGAGCCGGCCACCTGCAGGCCGGCCTCGGCGGCCTTTAGGCCGGCGATCCTGGCGCTGACCACCCGGCTCATCTGGCCGGCGCCGATGCCGACCGTCTGCAGGTCCCTGGCGTAGACGATGGCGTTGGACTTCACGTACATCGCCACCTTCCAGGCGAACAGCAGGTCGCGCAGCTCGGCCTCGCTCGGGGCGCGCTTGCTGACCACCTTCAGGTCGGCGGCGGTCAGGGCGTCGGTATCGGTGTCCTGCACCAGCAGGCCGCCGGCGATGCGCTTGTACTCCAGGCCGCCGGCCGGGCGCAGCGGGCCGCAGGCCAGCACGCGCACGTTCGGCTTCTTCGCGAAATGCGGCAGCGCGTCAGCGGCGATGGCCGGGGCGATCACCACCTCGACGAACTGGCGCTTGAGGATCTCGGCGGCGGTGGCGGCGTCGAGCTCGCGGTTGAAGGCGATGATGCCGCCGAAGGCCGAGGTCGGGTCCACCGCGAAGGCGCGGTCGTAGGCCGTCATCAGGTCGGCGGCCACGGCGACGCCGCAGGGATTGGCGTGCTTGACGATGACGCAGGCCGGCGCGTCGAAGGCCTTCACGCATTCCAGCGCGGCGTCGGCGTCGGCCAGGTTGTTGTAGCTCAGCTCCTTGCCCTGCAGGAAACGCGCGGTGGCGACGATGCCCTCGCCGGCGCCGGCTTCCACGTAGAGGGCGCCGCGCTGGTGCGGGTTTTCGCCGTAGCGCAGCGCCGAGGCCAGCTGCAGGGAGGCGTGGAAGGTCCTGGGCCAGGCCTCCGGCGTGGCCGGATCCTCGGCCCGCGGCGACAGCCACATGGCGATCTGGCCGTCGTAGGCGGCGGTGTGGGCGTAGGCCTTGGCGGCCCAGGCGCGGCGCTGCGCGGCGGTGCTGCCGCCGGCCTTCAGCGCCTCGAGCAGGGCTTCGTAATCGGCCGGGTCCACCACCACCGAGGTGCGGGCGTGGTTCTTGGCGGCGGCGCGCAGCATGGCCGGGCCGCCGATGTCGATGTTCTCGATGGCGTCCTCGTAGCTGCAGTCCGGCTTGGCCACCGTCTGTGCGAAGGGATAGAGGTTGACCACCAGCAGGTCGATCGGGGCGATGCCGTGCTCGGCCATCACCGCGTCGTCGGTGCCCTCGCGGCCGAGCAGGCCGCCGTGGATCTTCGGATGCAGGGTCTTGACCCGGCCGTCCATGATCTCGGGGAAGCCCGTCACCTCGCTGACGTCGCGCACCGGCAGGCCGGCTTCGCGCAGGCTGCGGGCGGTGCCGCCGGTGCTGAGCAGGTCCACGCCCAGGGCGTGCAGGCCGCGGGCCAGCTCGACCAGGCCGGTCTTGTCGGAAACAGAAAGCAATGCCCGTCGCACGGGCCGACGATCAGCAGCCATCCGGATACCCTCGGGAAAGGCCGCGATTATACGGGGAGAACAGCCTTATCCGAGGCCGTAGGCCTTGAGTTTCTTGCGCAGGGTGGCGCGGTTGATGCCCAGGCAGGCGGCGGCGCGGCTCTGGTTGCCCTCGCAGTGCGCCATCACCTCGCGCAGCAGGGGGATTTCCACTTCCCGCAGCACCAGCTCGTACAGGTCGTTGGCGTCGCAACCGTCCAGATCGTGCAGGTAGCGACGCACCGACCGGGCGACGTGGTCGCGCAGCGGCGTGTGGCCGGAAGGGGTCGTGTTTGCGTCCGCGCGCGCGGCGGGGAGGGCATTCACAGGGCAGGCTCCTGGGGCTTGTGTCCGCTTCCGTGCGGGACCGCCGGTCTGCGGCGGGGTGGCAAGTCTACGCCAAACCTCCGGCCGCTGCTAATGACCGCCGGGCCTGTCTCAGTGGAAGTCGAAAGTGAAGGCCACGGCGCGCTTGCCCGGGTCCAGGATCTCCAGGGTGGCGACCACGGACTGCCCCGGCATCAGCATCGGGCTGGCCGGCGGCGCGCCCAGGTATTCCTCCGGCGCGAAGCGGCGCAGGCCGAGGGCGCGGCCCTCGATGTCGTGCAGGGCCACTTCCATCTGCGGCCAGGGCTGCGGCCAGCGGGCGTCGTTGCGGAAGCTGGTGGTGACCAGCAGGGTGCCCGGTGCGGTCGGATGCGGGCGCACGTCGCGGCTGGTGACTCGGAAGGCCTGCGGCTCGCGCCAGGGCGGCAGGTCGCAGCCCAGCCAGCCGCACAGCCATTCCAGCCGCGGCCGCCAGCCGGGATCGGCGGCGAGGCGGGCGCGATCGGCCAGCATCAGCTGCAGCGGCAGAGCGATGACCAGCGCGGCCAGCGCCAGCCACCAGCCCCAGGGGCGGGGCGGTTTCGGCGCGGGACGTGTTGGCGTGGCGAAGCGGGGGGCGCGGGCCATGCGGCGATGATAAGCGCGGCGGCGGCGGAGGCTAGCGGCGGCGGCCGCTGATCCGCACCCAGTCGCCCTCGGTCGCCACCTCCAGCGCCTCGAACCACTGGCCGTAGCGCTGCAGCAGTTCCTGCTCCTGACCTTGCAGGATGCCGGACAGGGCGATCTGGCCGCCGGCCTCGACGCGATCGGCCAGGCGCGGCGCCAGGGCATCCAGCGCCGAGGCCAGGATGTTGGCCACCACCACCGGATAGCGGGCGTCCGGTTCATCCTCCGGCGCGTACACGGCCAGGCGTTCGCCGACGCCGTTGCGTTCGGCGTTGTCGGCGCTGGCGGCCAGGGCCTGCGGATCGTTGTCGACGCCAACGGCGCGCTGCGCGCCCAGCTTCAGCGCCGCCAGGGCGAGGATGCCGCTGCCGCAGCCGTAATCCAGCACCGCCTTGCCGCGCAGGTCGAGGCCATCCAGCCACTGCAGGCAGAGCGAAGTGGTGGGGTGGGTGCCGCTGCCGAAGGCCAGGCCCGGGTCCAGGCGCACGATCACGCCGCCCTCGGCCTCGGCCGGGGCCTCCATGTTCCAGGGCACGATCCAGGTGCGGGCGCCGAACTTCAGCGGCTCGTACTGGTCCATCCAGGCGCGTTCCCAGTCCTGGTCGGCGACTTCGCGGAACTGCGCGCCCGCCAGGTCCAGGCCGGCGTCGAAGGCTTCCAGGGCGTGCAGCACCAGCTCGGGCACGGTATCGCCGGGGAACAGCGCCACCAGGGTGATCTCCGGCCACAGCGGCGTCTCGCCCACGCCGGGCTCGAGCACGGCGCGTTCGTTCGGCGTCTCCGCATCGGCATCCAGCAGCGTCACCGACAGCGCGCCGATGTCCGAGAGCGCATGCTCGGCGCGGGCTTCGTCTTCGGCGCGGACGCGCAGGCTCAGTTCGAGGAAGGGCACGGCTCAGCCCAACCCGATCGCCTTTTCCTTCCGCTCGGCCAGCCGCTTCTCGAGGTAGTGGATGTTGGTGCCGCCCTGCTGGAAGCCGATGTCGGCCATGATGCGCTGCTGCAGCGGCACGTTGGTCTTGATGCCGTCCACGACCATCTCGCTCAGCGCCACCCGCATGCGGGCGATGGCCTGGGCGCGGTCGGCGCCGTGCACGATCAGCTTGCCGATCATCGAATCGTAGTTCGGCGGGACCTTGTAGCCCTCGTAGATGTGGCTGTCCACGCGCACGCCGGGGCCGCCCGGCGCGTGGAAATGCTTCACCAGGCCGGGGCTGGGCAGGAAGCTGACCGGATCCTCGGCATTGATGCGGCACTCGATGGCGTGGCCGGTGAAGCGGATGTCCTCCTGGCGCAGGCTCAGCTTCTCGCCGCTGGCGATCAGCAGCTGCTCGCGCACCAGGTCGACGCCGGTGATCATCTCGGTCACCGGGTGCTCGACCTGGATGCGGGTGTTCATCTCGATGAAGTAGAACTGCCCGTCCTGGTAGAGGAACTCGAAGGTGCCGGCACCGCGGTAGCCGATGCGGATGCAGGCCTCGGTGCAGATGCGGCCGATGCGCTCGCGCATCTCCGGGGTGATGCCCGGGGCCGGCGCTTCCTCGACCACCTTCTGGTGCCGGCGCTGCATCGAGCAGTCGCGCTCGCCCAGGTGCACGGCATTGCCCTGGCCGTCAGCCAGTACCTGGATCTCCACGTGGCGCGGGTTCTCCAGGAACTTCTCCATGTAGACCATGTCGTTGCCGAAGGCCGCCTTGGCCTCCTGGCGGGTGGCCGCCACGGCATTGATCAGGGCGCCCTCGCTGTGCACGACGCGCATGCCGCGGCCGCCGCCGCCGCCGGCCGCCTTGATGATCACCGGGAAGCCGATGTTGCGGGCGTGGGCGATGATCTCGTTGGCGTCGTCCGGCAGCGGGCCGTCGCTGCCCGGCACGCAGGGCACGCCGGCCTCCTTCATGGCGCGGATCGCCTCGACCTTGTCGCCCATCATCCGGATCACGTCCGGGGTCGGGCCGATGAAGACGAAGCCGGATTTCTCCACCCGCTCGGCGAAATCGGCGTTCTCGCTGAGGAATCCGTAACCCGGGTGGATGCCCTGGGCGTCGGTCAGCTCGGCGGCGGCGATGATGGCCGGGATGTTGAGATAGCTTTCGGCGGACGGCGCCGGGCCGATGCAGACCGACTCGTCGGCCATGGCCACGTGCTTGAGGTTGCGGTCCACCGTGGAATGCACCGCCACGGTCTTGATGCCGAGGGCGTGGCAGGCGCGCAGGATTCGCAGCGCGATCTCGCCCCGGTTGGCGATGACGATCTTCTCCAGCATGGGCCGGTCCTCAGCTGATGACGAACATGGGCTCGTCGAACTCGACCGGCTGGCCGTTCTCGACCAGGATCGCGCGCACCGTGCCCGAGACCTCGGCCTCGATGGGGTTGAACATCTTCATCGCCTCGATGATGCCCAGCGTGTCGCCGGCCTTGACCTGCTGGCCGACCTTCACGAAGGGCGGCTTGTCCGGGCTGGGCGCCGAGTAGAAGGTGCCGACCATGGGCGAACGCACCATGTGGCCATCCGGGACGTCCTTGGTGGACTTGCCGACGGCCTCGGCGGAGATGCCGCCGGCGCGGCCCTGCTCGCCATGGCCGGCGGCGGCCGGCGCGGGCGCGGCCGGGGCGGGCGCCGGCGCGGCGGCGGCGACCGGGGCGGCATAGGTCACGCCACCGGTGGGCACGCGCGACAGGCGCACGCTTTCCTCGCCCTCCTTGATCTCGATTTCGGCGAGATTCGATTCCTCGAGCAGGTCGATCAGCTTCTTGATCTTGCGAAGGTCCATGGATGGCCTCGTCTTGTGGTGATTCGGATGGGGTCAGCCGGCCGCCGCGGCCCTGGCCGGCGCCTGCAGGCGGGCCAGCGCGGCGTCCAGGGCATAGCGGTAGCTATTGGCGCCGAAGCCGCAGACCACGCCGACGGCGAGGTCGGAGAAATAGCTCTGGCGCCGGAACGGCTCGCGGGCGTGCGGGTTGGACAGGTGCACCTCGATGAAGGGCAGCGCCACTGCCGCCAGGGCGTCGCGCAGGGCCACCGAGGTGTGGGTGAAGGCGGCGGGGTTGATCAGGATGAAGGCGGTGCCGTCGGCGCCGGCGGCCTGCACCCGCTCGACCAGGGCGTGCTCGGCATTGGACTGGAAGCTTTCCAGCGCGTGCCCGGCCTCGGCGGCCCGGCGGGCCAGCCCGGCGTCGATCTCGTCCAGGCGGACACGGCCATAGACCTCCGGCTCGCGCGTGCCGAGCAGGTTGAGGTTGGGGCCATGCAGGACCAGGATCTTTGCCACGCTCGCCTCCCGCGGGGTGGCACAGTCTGCGGGCAGACCCGGCCCTTGTCCAGAAGTTCCCTGCCAGTTACGCGCTTTTAACGGGCGTTTGAATTCCGGCCCGGGCCGGCCGCCGGCTCAGTCGCCCTCGGCGAAATCGCGCACCGCGGCCACGTCCGGGAAGGCGCCGTAGTGGGTTTTCAGCAGCCTGCCGTCGGCGCCGATCAGCACGGTGTAGGGCAGGATGCCACGGGCATTGCCCAGGCGCACCGAGCTGTCCAGCGGCCCCGCCGCCTCCAGGGCCAGCTCGAAGCCCACCGGCACCTGGCGCAGGAAGGCCTCGGCCTCGGCGCGGCTGTCCAGGGCCACGCCGATCACCTGCACGCCGCCTTCGCCCTGGTCGGCGGCGTAGGCGTCCAGCACCGGCATTTCCTCGCGGCAGGGGCCGCACCAGCTGGCCCAGAAGTTCACCACGCGGCGGCGGCCGGGGCCGCCCAGCACCACCTGGCCTTCGCCGCGCAGGGCCGGCAGCGCCAGCCCGGCGGGCACCGGCTCGCCCTTGCGCACGACCTCCAGGCCGGGCGGCGGCGGCTGTTCCGGCCAGAGCAGGCGCTGGCCCAGCCACCAGCCCAGGCCGGCGCAGACCAGGCCCAGCAGGGCGATGCCCGCCCAGGTCAGCACATCGTTCCGGGACATCAGCGCGCCGCCTCGGCCAGGGCCTCGCGGACGATGTCCGGGGTCAGCACCGTCGGCAGCTTCCGCGGCTCGCCCTGGCGCGGGTAGACCACGTACAGCGGCACGCCGACCGCGCCCTGCGATTCCAGGTAGGCGGTGATGGCCGGATCCACGTCGGTCCAGTCCCCCTTCATGTAGACCGCATCGGCGGCGGCCAGGGCCTGGCGGAAACCGTCGCGGGAAAGCACCGCCCGCTCGTTGGCCTTGCAGGTGACGCACCAGTCGGCGGTCATGTTCACGAACACCACCCGGCCTTCGGCGCGGTAGTTGGCCAGCGCCTCGGCGGAATACGGCACCGAGCCTTCGGCCGCGGCCGTCTCCGCGCGCGCCGGTGGCGGCAGCTGCTGCACGCGCCACACCGGCCACAGCGCCGCCAGCGCCAGGGCCAGGGCCAGCCAGCGCGTGGCCTTGCCGGCCCAGCGCGCCTTCTCCCACCACCACAGGCCCAGGGCCATGACGACGGCGCCGGCCAGCACCAGGCCGATGGCGTCGGCGCCGCGCTGCTTGGCCAGCACCCACAGCAGCCACACCGCCGTCAGGTACATCGGGAAGGCCAGCACCTGCTTGAGCGTTTCCATCCAGGCGCCCGGCCGCGGCAGCCGCGCCGCCAGCGCCGGCACCCAGCCGATCAGCAGGAAGGGCAGGGCCAGGCCCAGGCCCAGGGCCAGGAATACGGCGATCGCCGTCGCCGGCGAGGAAGTGAAGGCGAAGGCCAGAGCCGTGCCCATGAAGGGCGCGGTGCAGGGGCTGGCCACCACCACCGCCAGCACGCCGGTGAAGAAGTCGCCGGCCGGGCCGGACTTCTGCGTCAGCGACTGGCCCATGCCGGCCAGGCTGCCGCCGAGGCTGAAGACGCCGGAGAGCGACAGGCCGATCGCCGTCATCACCAGCGCCAGCGCCGCCACCACGCCCGGCTGCTGCAGCTGGAAACCCCAGCCCAGGGCCAGGCCGGCCTGGCGCAGCGCCAGGGCGACGGCGCCGACCGCGGCGAAGCTGAGCAGCACGCCCAGCGTGTACCAGGTGGCGGAACGCCGCGCCTGGCTGCCGTCGCCACCGCCCTGCGCCAGCGACAGCGCCTTCAGCGACAGCACCGGCAGCACGCAGGGCATCAGGTTGAGGATCACGCCACCGCCCAGGGCCAGCAGCAGCGCCAGCCAGAGCGACGTGCCGGTGCCGGCGGGCGCGCCGGCGTCGGCCGGCGGCGTTTCCTGTTCGCCCACGCCCGCGGCCGCCGGCAGCGACAGCCGCACCTCGCGGGTCATCGGCGGATAGCAGATGCCGTTGTCCTGGCAGCCCTGGAAGGTGACGCGCAGGCTGACCTCCGTGGGCTCGGCGCGCAGGCGCTGCAGCGGCAGCGGCACGTCGACCGGGTCGAAATAGACCATCACCTCGCCGAAGTGCTCGTCGCGATAGGTCTGCGCGCCCGGCCACTGCGGCGGCATCAGCGCGGCGCCGTCGCCGGTGAGCGAGAAGCTGTTGCGGTCGCGGTAGAGGTAATACCCCGGTGCCGGCGCGAAGCGCAGCATCAGCATCTCCGGTCCCGCCACCACCGCCTCGAAGCGGAAGGCCTGCTCGGCCGGCAGCGGCAGGTCGCCGGCCGGATCCAGGGCCAGGCCGGGGCTGTTGCCGCGGCCGCCGGTCAGCGCGTCCAGGCCCGCCAGCGGATCGTCCGCGGCGCCGCTGGTCGGTGCAGTGTCCAGCACGGTGCCATCCGGCGGCAGCGTCACGCTCACCACCTTGCTGTGTGGCGGGTAGCAGATGCCGATGTCGGCGCAGCCCTGGTACTTCACCCGGAAGCTGAGCGTGCGCGCATTGTCGGCGGCGGCGCCGGTCAGCACCGCCGTCACCTCCTTGCGATAGGTCTGGACGTCGCCGAAGAACTCGTCGCTGTGGGCGATGCCCTCGGGCAGTTCCAGCGGGTTGAGCTTGAAGCCGCCGTCCACCAGTTCCACGCCGATGCGGTGCCGGTACAGGTAGTAGCCCTCGGCGATCTTCCAGGTGAACTCGATGCGGCCGCGCTCGCCGGCCACCGCGCTCAGGGCGAAGGCTTCGTCGATGGGCAGCAGGTCGGACTCGTCCACGGCCCCGGCGGCCGGGGCCAGGACGAGCATCAGGAAGGCCAGCGGGGCCGTCAGCCAGCGGGTCATGCGCGGTCTCGTGTGGTGGCGGTGCGGGCACGGGGCCCGCGTCGTGGGACCACAGGATAGCCGCGCCGGTTCAATCCCGGGCGGAACGCTGTGGGCTCAGGCGCGGGCGGTCAGGGCCTCGACGAAATCCACCAGCGGCTCCTGCTTGGGATTGGGCAGGGAGCGGAAGGCCAGCAGCAGGCGCTCTTCCAGGCCGCACTGGGCATAGAAGTTGAGGATCACGGCCGGGGTCTCGCCGGACGGGTCGCCGCCCAGCCAGCGCTGGCCGCGGCCGGTGGCCAGCCATTCGAAGCTGACCGAGGTGGCCAGGGCGATCTTGGAGAGGTGCTCGGTGGTGGGACGGGCTCCGTCCCGTCGCTCCCATTGGGCCACGGCACTGCGGGCGACTCCGACAGCGAAGGCGAGCTCCGACTGCGACATGGAGGCGCCCAGCCGGGCCTGGCGGATACGGCTGAACAACTGCGTCATGTTTTTCCCCGAAAAAAGGTCTTGCCTCCCCCCTGGCCGGCAGGGCCCGTCTGGCGCGGGCATCCTTGCCGTCGCGCCCCTCAGTGACTGTGGTGGCGCGGCGGCTCCGGTTCGTGCCGGAGCCGTCGGCCTCGATTTTAGGCGCATCGCGGCAAAGGTCGGCAAGCCCGTTGCAAGGCCTTGCCGCGGCGGGGCCCCGGCGCCGGAGCCGGCGCGGCGGGCAGCGGGCTGGCCGGGTCGTCCTCCGGGCGGGTTCCGGCCGCCCCGGGACCCGACCTCCGGGCCGTCCCCTGGCCCGAGCCCGGGCCACCGCGGGGCCTTGAAAGCGCCCGACTCCCGCCCCATCTGCCTGCCCGACCGCGCTGGCCCGGGCCCCGGGCCGCGCGTATCATTGGCACTCACCAGGGTCGAGTGCTAACACGCTCGGCCCATGTCATTGAACAAAAAGGGAAAACGAGGAAAGCGATGAACATCAAGCCGCTCTACGACCGCGTGGTCATCAAGCGTATGGAAGAAGAGAAGGTCTCCGCCGGCGGCATCGTCATCCCGGACAGCGCGGCCGAGAAGCCGATCAAGGGTGAAGTCGTCGCCGTGGGCGAGGGCAAGGTCCTGGAGAACGGCAACGTCCGCGCCCCGAAGGTCAAGCAGGGCGACAAGGTGCTGTTCGGCAAGTACGCCGGCACCGAGGTGAAGCTCGACGGCACCGAGTACCTGGTGGTCAAGGAAGACGACATCCTGGCCATCCTCGGCTGATTCCCTCCGGCCTGCGCCAGGCGCGGCCGGAACCCCCACACACACGATTGAATTTCGGAGCAAGCAACAATGGCTGCCAAGGACATCCGTTTCGGTGAAGACGCCCGCGCCCGCATGGTCAAGGGCGTGAACATCCTCGCCAATGCCGTCAAGGCCACCCTCGGCCCGAAGGGCCGCAACGTCGTGCTCGACAAGAGCTTCGGCGCCCCGACCATCACCAAGGACGGCGTGTCGGTCGCCAAGGAGATCGAGCTGGCCGACAAGTTCGAGAACATGGGTGCGCAGATGGTGAAGGAGGTTGCTTCCAAGACCTCCGACAACGCCGGTGACGGCACCACCACCGCCACCGTGCTGGCCCAGGCCCTGATCCGCGAGGGCATGAAGGCCGTGGCCGCCGGCATGAACCCGATGGACCTCAAGCGCGGCATCGACAAGGCCGTCACCTCGGCCGTCGAGGAGCTGAAGAAGATCTCCAAGCCCTGCTCGACCAGCAAGGAGATCGCCCAGGTCGGTTCGATCTCGGCCAACTCCGACACCGACATCGGCGAGCTGATCGCCAAGGCCATGGACAAGGTCGGCAAGGAAGGCGTGATCACCGTCGAGGAGGGCTCGGGCCTGGAGAACGAGCTCGACGTCGTCGAGGGCATGCAGTTCGACCGCGGCTACCTGTCGCCGTACTTCATCAACAACCAGCAGTCGATGTCGGCCGAGCTGGATGACCCGTACATCCTGCTGTACGACAAGAAGATCTCGAACGTGCGCGAGCTGCTGCCCGTGCTCGAGGGCGTGGCCAAGGCCGGCAAGCCGCTGCTGATCGTCGCCGAGGACGTCGAGGGCGAGGCCCTGGCGACCCTGGTGGTGAACACCATCCGCGGCATCGTCAAGGTCTGCGCCGTGAAGGCCCCGGGCTTCGGTGACCGCCGCAAGGCGATGCTGGAGGACATGGCCATCCTGACCGGTGGCACCGTGATCTCCGAGGAAGTCGGCCTGCAGCTCGAGAAGGCCACCATCAAGGACCTGGGCCGCGCCAAGAAGGTGCAGGTCTCCAAGGAGAACACCACCATCATCGACGGCGCCGGCGCTGCCGACGCCATCCAGGCCCGCATCAAGCAGATCAAGGCGCAGATCGAGGAGACCACCTCCGACTACGACCGCGAGAAGCTGCAGGAGCGCGTGGCCAAGCTGGCCGGTGGCGTGGCCGTGATCAAGGTCGGCGCCGCCACCGAGGTCGAGATGAAGGAGAAGAAGGCCCGCGTCGAGGACGCCCTGCACGCCACCCGCGCCGCGGTGGAAGAGGGCATCGTCCCGGGTGGTGGCGTGGCCCTGCTGCGCGCCAAGGCTGCCATCGAGGGCCTGAAGGGCTCCAACGAGGACCAGAACCACGGCATCGCCATCGCCCTGCGCGCCATGGAGGCCCCGCTGCGCGAGATCGTCACCAATGCCGGTGAGGAGCCGTCGGTGATCGTCAACAAGGTCAAGGAAGGCAAGGGCAACTTCGGCTACAACGCCGCCACCGGCGAGTACGGCGACATGGTCGAGTTCGGCATCCTGGATCCGACCAAGGTGACCCGCACCGCCCTGCAGAACGCCGCTTCGATCGCCGGCCTGATGATCACCACCGAGGCGATGGTGACCGAGGCCCCGAAGAAGGACGAACCCGCTGCCGGTGCCGCCGGCATGGGTGGCATGGGCGGCATGGACTTCTGAGAGAGGTCCCGCTGCGCGGCTCCTCTCCCCTTGCGGGAGAGGGGTTGGGAAGCGGGGAAACCCGCCCCGCACAAAGGCCCCGCTCCGGCGGGGCCTTTGCGTTTGCGGTGCTCAGCGTCCCGGCATGCCGCCCGCGCCCGTCAGCGGACCGCCGGCCTGCTGCCAGGCCTCGATGCCGCCGCGGTACCACAGCACGTTCGTGTAACCCAGGCGGGTGGCGCGCAGCGCGGCGTTGTAGCTCATCCAGCACTGCGAGGACTGGCAGTAGAAGACCATCGGCCGATCCTTGCGGCCCTGGGTCACCTGCTGCAGGTAGTTGCCGAAGTCGCGCTGCACCTGGTCGTCGAAGCTGCCGCCCTGCGAGGCCGGCACGACCGGAATGGCATTGGGCAGCATCTGCGGCCCGCCCAGCACGTCGAAGACCAGCACGCCGCTGTTCGGGTTCTGCAGCAGCTGCACCAGTTCCGGGGTGGTGATCAGCTGGCCGCCCGGCAACTGGTTCGGCGTCGGCGCGTGCATGGGGCCGGAGCGCAGCTGGCCGGTGGGCGGCACGCCCATGTCCTGGCGTTCGGCCTGCATCATCCGGGCGATGGCGTCGTTGCCGGCCGGCGGCTTTGCCGGCTGGCCCCAGCCGCCACCGGGCTGGGCGGGATAGCCCGCCGGCGCCGGCTGGCCCTGCGGCGGATACGGACCACCCTGCGGCGGATAGGTGGGCGGCGGGTTCTGCGGAGCCGGCGTGCTCCAGGGTTGCTGGTCCGGCGGCGCCTGGGTCGGCGCGCCGCCGAAGCTGTCCTGGGCGAGGGCGGGCGTGGCCAGCAGGCAGGCGAGGGCAAGCAGGCGGATGCGGTTCATTCGATGCGCTCCAGTGGTGCGGCCTCGATGTCGAGGTCGCGGTTGGGGTCGAAGTTCGGGTCGTCGCTGTGCAGGTAGGTGCCGTCGTTCATGCGCCAGGCGTTGTCGCCGTAGCCGTCCAGGCGCACCTGTCCGCCGGCGGCGGGGTCGTCGTAGCGGGTGGTTTCGCTGACGATGTCGAGCGTGTCCTGGTGCGAGCGGTCCTGGCTGTCCTGGCGGTCGCGCCAGGCCTGCATCTGCATGTCGGCGATCTGCGCGTTGGTGTCGGCCACGATCTGGCCGCGCCGGCGCATGCCCTCCGTGCCCTGGCGGGCGATGACCTGGTTGTGCCGGTTCATGCGCGCCTGCCACTGCGGATCCACCTGGATGGAGGCGGAGAAGCGCGCCAGCAGGTCCAGCGGCAAGCGTCCGGCCGGCGCCCGCAGCGTGGTCGCGCCCATGGCGAAGCCGGTCATGAACTGGCGGACCTCGCCCGGCACCACGCCAGGCATGCTCATGTGCGAGAACAGCGTTACCACCGCCACGCTCTCGCGCACCTCCACGCCCTGGTCGACGTAGGCCAGCAGGTATTCGCCGGCCTCCTTGCGCCATTGCGTGCCGGCACCGTCGGGCGGCGGCGGCGTGGTGATGAGGTCGGGACGATCGCGGTAGTCGAGCAGGCGCGCGCCCGGGCGATGGCGCTGGATCCAGCTGTCCAGGTACTGCCGGGCGCTGGTGATGGGCACACGCGGGCAACGGCCGCGGGTGGGCGGGAGGCCGGTGTTGTCCCACGTCCAGGCCTCGGCCGGATGCACGCTCAGCCGCTGGCTGCCGTCCGGCGAGTGCGCCTGCCAGCGCAGGCTGGGCGTGGCGCCGCAGGGCGCGGCCTGGTCCCAGAGCACGCCGCCCTGGGTCTGCCAGCCGGCCGGCAGTTCCACCCAGTGCGCCGGCATCGGTTTCTCGAAACCGTTGGGATCGATGATCGCCACCCGCTGCATCGGCCCCGACTGGGCGTGGGCGGCGAAGGCCGTGCAGGCGGCCAGCAGGCTGGCCAGCCATCGTGTCCGGATCGGTTTGCTGCGCATGTCCGTCCCTCCCTTCCCCTTGAGGGCGGAAAAGGGCGGCGGATTGGCTCAGGGTCGGCGAAGCCGGGGGAGGGCCGGCCGGCTCAGGGGAGGGCGTCGTTGCCGCCCAGGGCCTCGAACAGCCAGGCACGGGCGGCCTGCCAGTGCCGCTTCACCGTGGCCGGCGAGCTTTCCATGGCCTCGGCGGTCTCCTCGATGGTCAGGCCGCCGAAATAGCGCAGCTCCACCACCCGGGCCTTTTCCGGGTCCAGCTGTTCCAGCCGCGCCAGGGCGGCGTCCAGGGCCAGCGCGTCCACACCCTGGCCGTCCTCCGCCGCCGCGTCCAGGCCGGTGAGGGTGACCTGCTGGCCGCCGTCGCGCTTGGCCGCCTGGCGGCGGCGGGCATGGTCCACCAGCACCTCGCGCATCACCCGGGCGGCCATGCGGACGAAATGGGCGCGGTCCTGCCAGTCCATGCGCTCCAGGCCGGACAGGCGCAGGTAGGCCTCGTTGACCAGGGCGGTGGGCTGCAGGGTGTGATTGCCGCGCTCGCCGCGCAGCTGCCGGTCGGCCAGGGCCCGCAGTTCCGGGTAGAGCACGGCCACCAGGCGGTCGCGCGCCGAGCCGTCGCCCTCGCGCCATTGCTGCAGCAGGCTGGTGATGTCCCCTGTCATCGGGGTCGAGTCTAGCTGAGCCGATCCGGCCCTGCCTTGCGCCTTCTGCTAACGTCGGGGCCGCACGGGGCGCGCCTGGGGGGAGGGCATGAAGACGTCCATCGAAGTGCAGGTGCTGCAGTGGTTCGAGCGCGTGCTGGCGCAGAAGCCGGAGCTGCGGCGGGTCTGGCTGGCCGAGCAGGACATGGAGGACGGCATCCGCGACCGGGTGCTGCGCCTGCTCGATGCCGATCGCGAGGCCTCGGGTTTCCTGGAGGAAACCGCGGTGGTCACCGAGGTGACGCCGCCGGAATTCCCCAAGGTCGGCGAGCGCCTGGGTGCCTGGGAACTGCTCAAGCCGCTGGAGGCCGGCGGCATGGGCGTGGTCTACCTGGGCCGGCGCGCCGATGACGTCTACGACCAGCAGGTGGCGATCAAGCTGGTGCGGCCGGTGCACCTGCTGGCCGCGGCCGAGTTCCGCCGGCAGCTGATCAACCGCTTCGAGGACGAGCGCAACATCCTGGCGAAGATGAGCCACCCGAACGTGGCCCGCATCCTCGACGGCGGCACCACCGGCGCCGGCATTCCCTACCTGGTGATGGAATTCGTCGACGGCGTGCCGCTGACCGACTACTGCAAGCAGCAGCAGCTGGACGTGCCGGCGCGGCTGAAGCTGTTCTGCAAGGTCTGCGACGGCGTGCAGGAGGCGCACCGGCACCTGATCGTCCACCGCGACCTCAAGCCGGACAACATCCTGGTGGGCGCGAACGGCGAGCCGCGCCTGCTCGACTTCGGCATCGCCAAGATCCTCGAGCAGGAGCCGCTGCCCGGGGACGGCAAGCGGCACACCTCGCTGTCGGCGATGACGCCGGCCTATGCCAGTCCGGAGCAGGTGCGGCAGGAAGCGCTGACCACCAGTTCGGACGTGTATTCGCTGGGCGTGATGCTCTACCAGCTGATCGCCGGCGTGCGCCCCTACGAGCTGGGCGGCCTGCGCCCGGCCGAGGCCGAGCACGTGGTCTGCGATTTCCAGCCCGAGCCGATGCGCAGGATGCTGGACCGGGCGGCGCTGGACGAGGTGGAGCGCCGTCGCCGGCGCACGCAGGTCACCGCCGACCTCGAGCGTATCGTCGCCAAGGCGATGCACAAGGAGGCCGCGCGCCGTTACGGTTCGGCGCAGGAGCTGGCCGACGACATCCGCCGCTACCTGGAAGGCCGGCCGGTGCTGGCGCATCCGGATTCGGCCGCCTACCGCATCGGCAAGTTCGTGCGCCGGCACCGCTGGGGCGTGCTGGCCGCCTCGCTGGCGCTGGCGGCGGTACTTGCCTCGGCGGCGGTGGCACTGTGGCAGGCGGAGCAGGCGCGGCGGGCGGCGTCCGACATGGTCCGCATCAACAACGTGCTGATGGAGGTGCTGCGGGCTTCCGATCCCTTCAACAGCGGCAGCGACATCAGCCTGAGCCAGGCGGTGGACGATGCCTCGGCGCGGGTGGACATCCAGCTGGCCGACCGGCCGGACCTGGCCTCGCAGGTCCGCTTCGCCCTCGGCTACAGCATGATCAGCCGCAACCGCCTGGGCGCCGCCGAGCGCGAGCTGACGCGCGCCCTGCGCGAAAGCCGCCAGGCCTTCGGCGAGGAGGCGCCGCAGACGCTTCGCGTGCGCGAAGGCATCGCCCAGCTGCGCAAGGAACAGGACCGGCCGGACGAGGCGCACGACATCCTCGAGGGCATCGTCTCCACTCTGGAAGCGCGTGGCCTGCAGGCCGATCCGCTGTACTACGTGGCGCTCAACAACCTCGGCGACATCCTGATCCGGCAGGAGAAGTACGCCGAGGCCGACGAGCTGTTCCGGCGCGCCCAGGCGCTGCCGCTGCCCGGTGATCCCTTCCTGGCCGGCCCCAGCGACCACGCCGTGGTCCTGGTCAATCGCGGCCTGGCCGCCGACGGCATGGGCGACCTGGGCCGGGCCGAGGCGCTGTACCACGAGGCCATCGCCGAGCTGGAGGCGCTGCATCCGGACGGAAGCCCGGAACTGGCCATCGCCCTGAGCAACCTGGCCACGATCCACGACCAGCGCGATGAAGCCGCCGAGGCCTTCGCCCTGATGCGCCGCGCCGAGCCCATGCGCGAGCGCGCCTTCCCGGCCGGCCATCCGAGCCTGGTCACGCTCTGGGCCGGACTGGTCACCCGCGCCATGGACCTCGGCGAGAACGACTACGCCGCGGAAGTGGCGCGCAAGGCCTACGCTTCCACCAGCGCATCGATGCCGCCGACCGAGCCGCTGGCGATCTACACCGAGATCCTGCTCACCGACGTCCTGCTGGCCCAGGGCGACCTGGGCGGCGCCGCCGACCACCTGGCCAGCGTCGAGGTGAACGTCGAGACCCTGCCGCCCGAGGCGAAGAACCTGCGCAACCTGGCCACCGACCTGCGCGAACGCCTCCGCCAGGCGTCCACCGCCGCAAAACCCTGAAGGAGGTCAGGTTCACTCCATCACCCGGCCGGCAGGCTGGCGGTCATCCATTGCAGCCTGGTGTCCTGGGAACAGGCCGGATTCCCGCAGCAATCGAATCCGAATCGCCCCGGAAAAGTGAACCTGACCCCGTTCGGAAGTTAACCTGACCCCGTCTTGGTCTTGCGGATGAAGGTTTCCAGGGCGGCGAAGGCGGCCGGCACCACCACCAGGCTCAGGGCGGTGGAGGTCATCAGGCCGCCGATCACCGCCACCGCCATCGGCTGGCGGAAGGAGGCGTCGGCGCCCAGGCCGAGGGCGATCGGCAGCATGCCGGCGCTCATGGCGATGGTGGTCATGATCACCGGCCGGGCGCGCTTGCGGCAGGCGTCCACCAGGGCGTCGTGCATGCTCAGGCCCTTCTCGTCCTCGGCGATCACCGCGTAGTCCACCAGCAGGATCGAGTTCTTGGTGGCGATGCCGATCAGCATCAGCAGGCCGATCAGCGCCGGCAGCGACAGCAGCGTGCCGGTCAGCAGCATGGCGCCGAAGGCGCCGCCGGCCGACAGCGGCACCGCCATCAGGATGATCAGCGGGTGGCTGGCGTGGTTGAACAGCAGCAACAGCACCGCGTACACGCAGAACAGGCCGGCGGCCATGGCCAGGGCGAAGCCGACGAACAGTTCGACGAAGATCTCGGCGTCGCCGAAGGGCTGGGTGTACACGCCCGGCGGCAGGTTGTTCAGCGTCGGCAGCGCGTTGACCTCGTTCATCACCTCGCCCAGCGGCCGGCCGTTGAGCTCGGCGGTGAAAGTGATCTGGCGGGAACGGCCGAGGCGGTTGATCACCGAGGGGCCGGCGCCGGTGCCGATGCTGGCCACCGCCGACAGCGGCACCGTGCCGCCGTTGGCGCTGGGCACGCGCATCAGCGCCAGCATGGCCTCGTCCGACAGCGCCTCGGCATCCAGGCGCACGCGGATCGGCACCTGCCGGTCGGCCAGGTTGAGCTTGGACAGGCGCTGGCGGTAGTCGCCGGTGGTGGCGATGCGGGCGGCCTCGGCGATGTCGGCGGTGGACACGCCCAGGTCGGCGGCGCGGCGCGGGTCGGGCACGACCACGATCTCCGGCCGCAGCAGGGCGGCGGTCGAGCTGATCGTGCCCAGGCCCTGGATGCCGCGCAGGTCGCGCTCCAGCGACTGCGAGGCGCGGTACAGCGCCTGCGGGTCGTTGCCGGCCAGCACGATCTGCATCTGCTCGCCCGGCTCGCTGCTGATGAAGCGCTGGCGCACGCCGGGGATGACGGCCAGGCGCTCGCGCACGATCCGCTCCAGCTCCTTCTGCGAGCGCCCGCGCTCGCTGGCCGGGCCCCAGTCCAGCACCATCACCGTCTTGCGCACGTCCGGCAGGCCGCTGACATTGGGATCACCGAAGTCGATGACACCACCGATGGTGGCGTAGGTCATGCGCAATTCGGGCAGGTCGGCCAGCAGCTGCCGGGCCTGCTCGGCCACGGCCGTGGTCTGCTCCAGGCGCGCGCCCGGTGGCAGTTCCAGGCTGAGGTTGCTGCGGCCCAGGTCGGAGCTGGGGATGAAGGTGGCCGGGATCAGCGGTACCAGCGCCAGCGAGGCGATGAACAGCGCCAGTGCGCCCAGCAGCGTCTTCGCCCGGTGCGCCAGCGCCCACTCGACCACCCGCAGGTACCAGCGCATCAGCCGGCCCTCGCCGACCTCGTGCGGCTTGGGCTTGAGCTGGTAGGCGGCCATCATCGGCGTCAGCAGGCGCGCCACCAGCAGCGAGAACAGCACCGCGGTGGCGGCGGTCCAGCCGAACTCCAGGAAGAACTTGCCGGCGATGCCGGGCATGAAGGCCACCGGCACGAACACCGCCGCCAGCGTCGCCGAGGTGGCGATCACCGCCAGGCCGATCTCGTCGGCGGCGTCGGTGGCGGCCTGCTTGGGCGTCTTGCCCATGCCCAGGTGGCGGTCGATGTTCTCGACCTCGACGATGGCGTCGTCGACCAGGATGCCCACCACCACCGCCAGCGCCAGCAGCGTAACCATGTTGAGGCTGAAATCGAACAGCCACATCACGCCGAAGGTCGGGATGATCGACAGCGGCAGCGCCACCGCCGAAATCCAGGTGGCGCGCCAGTCGCGCAGGAACCAGAACACCACCAGCACCGCCAGCAGCGCGCCCTCGTAGAGCATGGCCATGGACGAGTCGTAGGAGCGCTGCACCTCGTCCACCGCCGAGAACACCTGGGTGATGCGGATGCCCGGGTGCTCGGCCTCCAGCCGCCGCGCCGCCGCCTCGACGCCGGCGCCGACGTCGATCTCGCTGCTGCCGCGGGTGCGGGTGATGGAGAAGGCCACCACCGGCTTGCCGTCGAGCAGGGCCAGCTGCCGGCGCTCGTCATGACCGTCGTGGACATTGGCCAGGGCCGACAGCGGCACCTGGCCGCCGTCCGGCAGGCGGATGGGGAAATCGCGCAGCTGCTGGGCGTTGCTGACCGTGCCGACGGCGCGCACCGCCTGCTCCCCGCTGCCCAGGGTGGCGCGGCCGCCGGAACGCTCCACCTGGCTCAGCGCCAGCTGCTGCGAGACCTGGCCGGCGGTCAGGCCATAGGCCTCCAGCGCGCCCAGGCGCAGGTCCACCTGCACCTCGCGGTCGACGCCACCGGCCCGGGTGACCTGGCCGACGCCGGGCACGCCGAACATGGCCTTGGTGACCTCGTTGTCGACGAACCAGCTCAGCTCGGTCTCGTCCATCCGGTCCGAGGCCACGGCATAGGTGACCAGGGTGCCGCCGACCACGTCGACCTTGGCGACCACCGGCTCTTCCACATCCTGCGGCAGGTCGGTGCGCACCCGCGTCACCGCGTCGCGCACCTCGTCCAGGGCCTCGTTGAGGTCCTTGCCGATGCGGAACTCGACGAAGGTGGCCGACTGGCCCTCGGTCACCGTCGACACCAGGTACTTGATGCCCGGCAGGGTGGCGATCGAATCCTCGATCTTGCGGGTGACTTCGGTTTCCAGCTGCGCCGGCGTGGCCGAGGGCTGATTCACCGTGACGGTGATGCCGGGGTAGGCGATGTCCGGGAAGCGCGACACCGGCAGCTGGTGGAAACCGGCCAGGCCGACAATGCCGAGCAGGATGAAGGCCAGGATCGCCGGCAGCGGCCGGTTGATCGACCAGGCGGAGAAGTTGATCGCCATGCGTCAGTTCCCGGCCGGCACCACCCGCACGCGGTCGCCATCGCCGAGGAAACCGGCGCCCGCGACCACCACCTGCTCGTCGCCTTCCAGGCCCGAGCGCACTTCGACCCGTCCGTTCTCGCGGGCGCCGGTCTCGACGCGGCGCTGCGCCACCACGTCGCCCTCGCCGAGCACGAACAGGTAGCGGTAGCCATCGCGCTCGACGATGGCGGTGTCGGGCACGGTGCGGACGCGGCGCTCGCCCAGCAGGATGTCGCCGGCGGCGTACATGCCGGCGCGCAGGGCACCGGGTTCGGGCAGGTCGGCGTAGACGGTGCCGGTGCGGCGGCGCGCATCCAGGGCCGGCGACACGGTGCGGACGGTGCCGCTGACATCACCGCCGTCGCTGCCGCGCAGGCGGACGGCCATGCCGGGCTTCACCTTCACCAGCTCGGCCTCGGCCAGCTCGGCGCGCCATTCCAGCCGGTTGTCGCGGATCAGGCGCAGCAGCTCGTCGCCGGCCTGCACCACCTTGCCGGGCTGGGCGCTGCGGGCGGAGATCACGCCGGCCTGCGGTGCGCGCAGGGTGGCGAAGGCCAGTTGCAGGCGCGCGTTCTCGAGCTGGGCCTGGGCGGTGTCGCGCTGGGCCTTGGCGGTGAGCTCGCCGGCGATCAGCTGGTCGGCCTCGGCCTCGGCCACCAGCCGCTCCTGCTTGAGCCGCTCGCCGCGCCGGGCGTTGGCACTGGCCACCACCAGGTTGGCCTCGGCCTGGGCCAGCTGCGCCTCGGCCTGGCGCAGCTGCATCGTCAGCGTGCGGGTATCCAGGCGGAGCAGGGGCTGGCCGGCCTCGACCACGTCGCCCACTTCCACCAGTACCTCGGCGATGCGCTGGCCGGAAATCTCCACGCCCAGGGGCATTTCTTCCCAGGCCTCGACCGAACCGGAGGCGGTAATGCGTTCCGAGAGTTCGCGGTCCTCGGGCAGGGCCACCGAGACGCTGAGGGCCGGACTGGATTCCGGCGCCGCGGTGTCGCCCGAACAGGCTGCCAGCCAGGGACCGAGCGCGAGCGCGAGCAGGACGCGCGGGAGGGTCTGCTTCATGGTGAGCTTTCGCCGTGGGGTGCGAAGGCGCCGATTCTCCCAGAACGGGGCCGCGCGCAACATGGTGGCCGGGTCATACCTTCGGCTACCCTTCATCCTCACAAGAGGTGCACATCAGGAGGACCTCAGTGACCGGACCCCAGCCGGCGGCCGATGCCGCCCAGACCCTGGCCACGCACATCGCCGCGCTGGACACGCCGTCTGCCCTCGCCCGGCTGGAGCAGGTGGACGTCGCCGACGTCGCCCGCGCCCTGGCCCGCATCCCGCCCGCCCGCGCCAACGACCTGCTGGCGGCCATGGCGCCGGCCCGGCGCGCCGCCGTCATGGCCGCCGCGCCGCCCGGCACCGACTGGGCCGATGCCCAGCGCTACCCCGAGGGCAGCGTTGGCCGATTGCTGGAGGATCCGCCGGCCACCTTCCCCAGTGGCACCCTGGTCGGCGATGCCATCGACACCCTGCGCGACATCCTCGCCAGCCGCATCGTCACCTACATCTGGGTGGTGGACGAGGAGCACCGCCTGCTGGGCGTGGTCGCCTTCCGCGAGCTGCTGTATGCCGACCGCGGCCAGCGCCTGAACGACGTGATGATCACCTCGCCCTTCTGCCTGCGGCCGGACATGCGGCTGGTGGATGCCATGCGCGAGGTGGTGACCCGGCACTTCCCCGTCTACCCGGTCTGCGATGCCGACGGCCACCTGGTCGGCCAGGTGCGCGGGCAGGCCCTGTTCGAACAGCAGGCCTTCGAGATTTCCGCCCAGGCCGGCGCCATGGTCGGTGTCGAGAAGGAGGAGCGGCTGGCGACGCCATTCTGGCGCAGCTTCCGCTTCCGCAATCCCTGGCTGCTGCTGAACCTGCTGGTGATGTCCATCACCGCGACGGTGGTCGGCTATTTCGAGGACACATTGAACCGCGCCATCGTCCTGGCGGTCTTCCTGCCGGTGCTGGGCGGCCAGGCCGGCAACCTCGGCGCGCAATCGCTGGCGGTCATGCTGCGTGGCATGACCCTGGGCGAGCTCAAGGCAGCCCGCATCTTCGCCATCGTCAGCAAGGAATCGCTGCTGGGCCTGCTCAACGGCGCCGCCACCGGCCTGCTGGCCGGCGGGGCGATGTACTGGGTGGTGGCGCGCGGTGGCGGCGGTGAGCCGCTGATCCTCGGCCTGGTCACGATGGCGGCGATGGCGCTCAGCTGCATGATCGCGGGCCTGGCCGGCTGCACCATCCCGCTGGTGCTCAAGCGCCTGGGCGCCGATCCGGCCACGGCCTCGGCGATCTTCCTGTCCTCGGTGACGGACGTCTCCAGCTTCGGCAGTTTCCTCGGCCTGGCGACCTGGCTGGTGCTCTGATTCCCGGCCCTGGATCCGGGGTCCGGGGGGATTTTGTTGCACTGCAACGTGCATCGGTCCACCGGGCCGGCGCACGATGCCAGCGCTTCCGACGTGGGGGAGGGAGCGGAAGGCCCGCAGCTGCTGTAGCGCTGCGGGCTTTTCTTTTCCGCTCCCGCTTCGGTGGCACTGGCCCCCGGGTGCTGCCGGCCGGCCCAGAAACGAAATGGCCGCGCCCGCATCGAAAGCGGGCGCAGCCGTCCATGCGTCCGGTTCGGTCCGGACGGTCTGGATCAGGGCTCTTCGCGGCTGTCCGGCACCGGGATCGGGTCGCCGACCTGACCGAAATAGACGCAGCCGATGCAGCCGCTGCTTCCGAAGTAGATCCAGAGGCTGCCACCCCAGTAGTAGTAGCCGCCGGCACCACCACCGCCGACCCGCTGCGCGGTGTTCCGGTACTCGTCCTGGTCATGCTCGTCCGGCGTCGCAGTAGTAGTCCCCGACGTGGGTCTGCGCCTGCACCTCCGAACTGAAGGCGAGTTGGGCCGACAGGGCGATCAGGATCGCCCCGACAAACTTGAACAACTTCATTGAGTATCTCCGCCAGGAACTATGGGCGGTTGCCGTTGTTGGCCGCTGAAGCGGCTTCTTCGAGTGCCGCGAGATTCTCAAGGGCAAGCCTGGAGTTGTTTCCCGAAGTCTTGAGATAGGCCCGGTAGTACTCCAGTGCCCGGTGAGGATCGCGGGGCACGAGGTGTCCGTCCGTATAGAGGACGGAAAGCCGGTACATGGCGTTCGGGTTTCCCAGCTGGGCTGCACGTGCGAGGTAGCCGGTCGCCTTGTTCTGGTAGTCGAGGATCCGCTTGCCGTCCAACGCGAAGGCATCGCGGGAGAGCACCTGGGCGCCGATGTTCTCGTACTCCACCATGGCCTCCGGCAGGCCGGAGGCAGCCGCCTGGTCGGCCAGTTCCAGGGCAAGCAGGAAGTCGTCGTCGCTGATGCCCGAGCAGGATTCGTTTATGGCGTGCTGATATTCTGCGGCCCGGGCCGAGGACAGGTCGCCCTCGAGCAGCTCGTCCACCTCCTCGTCGCTGGTCGCCGCCGAGCACAGCGCAATGGTGCGGGCCAGGTCCAGGGCCGCCGATTGGTCTTTCCTCGCCCGGTCGCGGAACTCGTGGATGCGTTCAGGGATGGGCGTCGACGATTCGATGATCGCAGGATTCGGGGTGTAGACCGGTGGGAGCGCCGGAGTGGAGGACGGGCTTCCGCCAGCTTCGGCAACGGAGCCCGCGAGGGGTACCGCTTCGCCTGCCCGGGTCGCTTCGCCCGTGCCGCGGTCTTCCGCCCGCTCGGAGCTGCCGGTCCGCAGGACCGTCAGGAACGCGCCCGCTGCCACCGTTGTTACGATGGTCGTGGCAAGCAACAGCTTCTTCATTTCCGTCACATTCTCCCGGTACGCGCCGCAGCCTGCGGCGACTTCATGGTGACCGACGAATGCGGCCAGCGCATGCCACGGATTGTGTCCAAACGTGCGGCGGAATGGTTAGCCTGGGTGCAAAATTCGTCCGCAAATGCTGTCGGCGTTGTTGATTCTGTCGGTACAAGGCATCATCCGACACCCACCGTGCAAGAATCGCGGCATGTCTGCGAAGCCGGATCCCGAGGCCGCCCTGTCGGCCCTGATCGATCGCGCCCTGGCCCGGCTGGCCGAGCGCGATCCCGAGGCCCTGGCCGAACCGGCCCGCGCCGAACGTCTCGCCCGCCTGGCCACCTGCAGCGACTTCGCCCTGGACACCCTCTGCCGCCAGCCCGGCCTGGCGGCGCGTCTGGACGAGCCGGCGCAGTCACCACCCCCGCTGGCGCCCGGTGAAGAGGGCGACTGGCCCGCCCGCCTGCGTCGCTGGCGCGCCGCCGAATCCACCCGCCTGATCTGGCGCGACCTGCACGGCCTGGACGACGTGGACGCCACCCTGGCCGGCAGCAGTCGCATTGCCGAACAGGCCCTGCGGATCGGCGTCGAGGCGCTCTCGGCACAACTGGCGGAGCGTCATGGCCGCGTCCGCGACGTCGGCGGCCGCGAACAGCAGCTGGTGGTGTTCGGCCTGGGCAAGCTGGGCGGCGGCGAACTGAACTTCAGCTCCGACGTCGACCTCGTCTACGCCTACCGCGAAACCGGCCAGAGCGACGGCGCGCGGCCGCTGGATGCGGAGGCCTGGTTCACCCGCCTCGGCCAGCGCCTGGCGCAGCTGCTGGGCGACACCACCGCCGAGGGCTTCTGCCATCGCGTCGACCTGCGCCTTCGCCCCTTCGGCACCTCGGGCCGGCTGGCCCTGAGCTTCAATGCCATGGAGCAGTACTTCCAGCGCGAGGGCCGCGACTGGGAACGTTACGCCTGGATCAAGGCGCGGCCGGTGGCCGGCGACATCGAGGCCGGCGAGGAACTGCTGCGCACCCTGCGGCCCTTCGTCTACCGCCGCTACCTCGACTACGGCGCCATCGACGGCCTGCGCGAGATGAAGGCGCTGATCGCCGCCGAAGTGCAGAAACGCGAACTGGCCGACGATCTCAAGCTCGGCCCCGGCGGCATCCGCGAAATCGAATTCCTGGTGCAGTGCCTGCAGCTGATCCGCGGCGGCCGCGAGCCCGCCCTGCGGCAGCGATCGCTGCTGCCGGCCCTGTCGGCGCTGGCGCAGGCGGGCCACGTCGCGCCTGCCACCGCCACGCGCCTGGCCGAGGCCTACCGCTATCTGCGCCGGCTGGAGAACCGCGTGCAGATGCTGGCCGACCAGCAGGTGCATGCGCTGCCGGAGGATCCGCTGGCCCGCCTGCGCATCGCCCGCGGTCTCGGCTATCCGGACACGGCAGCGATGCAGGCCGAGCTCGACGGCCATCGCGCCGTGGTCGCCGGCGAATTCGCCGGCCTGCTGGAAGCGCGCCGCCGCCGCCGCAGCGAAGCCGGTGCCCTGGTGCAGTACTGGCGCGCCCTGCCGGAGAGCGGCGATGCGCAGGTGCTGGTCGAGGCCGGCTTCGGCGATGCCGAAGGCCTGGACCAGGCCCTGCGCGAATTCGCCGCCACGCCGGCGGTGCGCACGCTCTCGGAGCGTGGCCGCAAGCGTCTGGACCAGGTGCTGCCGGAACTGCTTTCCGCCGCCGCCCGCGGCCCCGCGCCCGATGCCGCCGTGCCGCGCGCGCTGGCGCTGCTGCAGGCCATCACCCGCCGCACCGCCTACCTGGCGCTGCTGGAGGAACAGCCGGCGGCGCTGGCGCGGCTGGTGGACGTATCGGCGCGCAGCGCCCTGCTGTCCGAGCGACTGGCCGAGCACCCGCTGCTGCTGGACGAGCTGCTGGATGCGCGCGCCGCCGGTCCCGTGCCGGAAGAGCAGGACATGCCGGGCCTGCTCGCCCAGGCCCTCGCGCAGGCACCCGCGGGTGACACCGAAGCGGCGCTGCACGTGCTCAACGAACAGCGCCAGGCCGTGTCCTTCCGCCTGGCCCTGGCCCTGCTGGGCGAGCGGCTGGCGCCGGTGGAGGCCGCCCGCCGCCTGGCAGCGCTGGCCGAGGCGGTGCTGGCGGAAGCGCTGCGCCTGGCCGAGGCCGACGTCGCCGCCGGCCATGGCCGCGTGCCCGGCGCCGGCCTGGCGGTGATCGGTTACGGCAGCCTGGGCGGGCGCGAGCTCGGTTTCGGCTCCGACCTCGACCTGGTCTTCCTGCACGACGCGCCGATGGACGCGCAGTCCGACGGCCCGCGTCCGCTCGATGCCGGCCGCTGGTTCGCGCGCCTGGCGCAGCGCCTGGTCAGCCTGCTGGGCACGGTCACCGCCGCCGGCAAGCTCTACGAGGTGGACGTGCGCCTGCGCCCCGACGGCGCCAAGGGCATGCTGGTGTCCAGCCTGGAGAGCTTCGCCGCCTACCAGCGCGAGCGCGCCTGGACCTGGGAACGCCAGGCCCTGGTGCGGGCCCGCGCCATTGCCGGCGCGCCGGCGGTGCGCGCGGCCTTCGAGAAGATCCGCGCCGAGACCCTGGCCACGCCGCGCGACATCGACACGCTGCAGGCCGACGTGCGGGCGATGCGTCAGCGCATGCGCGCCGAGCTCGACCGCAGCGGCCCCGGCCGCTTCGACCTCAAGCAGGGCGAGGGCGGCCTGGTGGACCTGGAATTCCTGCTGCAGGCCCTGGTGCTGCAGCACGCGCCGACGCGACCGGACTGGGCCGTGCCCGGCGACACGCCTTCGCTGCTGCGCGAACTCGGCGCGGCCGGGTGGCTGCCGGATGCCGAAGCCCTGGCCAATGCACACGCACAGCTGGTCGGCCTGGGGCTGGAATGCACGCTGGATCAGCGGCCGCGGCTGGTGCCGCCGGGCGAGGCGCTGGCGCAGGCGCGGGAAGCGGTGCTGGCCGCCTGCGCCCGGGCCGGCCTGTCCTTCAGCGTGCCGGCGGCAGCGGCCGGTTCATAGCCCCAGACGCTGCCGCACCAGGGCGGCGACGCGGGCGGCTTCGCGCAGGGGCTCGGCGGCGAAATCCTCGGGCTGCTCGCCGAGGGCGCGGATACGTCCGCGTTCCAGCAGGCTGTCGAGGAAGCGGCGGATGCGGCCGGTGGCGAGGTCGGGACGGGCGACGAAGACCGGCGCCTCGGTGGCGCAGGCCTCGGACACCATGTTCACCGAGTCCGGCGTGCAGACGATGCGGTCGGCCCAGGCCAGGGCGGCGGCGTAGGGGTTCTCGCCGTCTTCCGGTCCCAGCCAGCACAGGCCGGCGCCTTCCTCGGCCAGCTCGCGCGCCGCCGCCGCCCAGGCCGCCGGTGTCCGCCGCGATCCGATCAGCAGCAGGCTGCCGCCGTCACCGGCACGCCAGGCCGAGAGCTGGCGGAACACGCGGGCGAAGGCGCCATCGCCCATGGGCACGGCGCGGGTCGGCCCGCCCAGCAGCACGACGGTGCGCGGGCCGGGCAGGGTGCCGAGCTCCGGCCGGGTCTCGCGTGCAGCGGCCAGCCAGTCGGCGTCCACCGGGTGCAGGCTGCCGCAGAGGCGGATCACGTTGGGCGCGTCGACGCGGTCGTGTTCGGGCGCGATCACCAGGTCCCAATGCTGCGGATCGAGGCGCGGGTCGAGCACCTGCACGACGGTGCTGCCCTGTTCGCGCAGCAGGCGGGTGGCCAGCGCGGCGCGGCGGGCGCAGCCGATGGCCAGGCGTGGCGGCGCCTGCAGCAGGCCGGCGAATTCCGCGCCGAAGGCATGGCCGGCGCCGGGCAGGCGCCGCGGTGCCAGCCAGACCCAGGGCGCGCGCGCCCGCAGCGCCAGCTCGCGGCAGTCCGGAAACAGGGCTTGCGCCAGCGCCAGCACCTGCCGGCGGTGGCCGGCGATGCCGTCGTGCAGGGCCCAGCAGGAATCGGGTGCGGCCATGGCGCGCAGCCTAGCCGCAAAGGCGCCGGCCGCGCGAGGGCGGCCGGCGCGGCCGGGCTTCAGTCGCCCAGGAAGCGGGTGCCGAAGTAGATGCTGGCCGAGTCGACCATCTGGACGGTGCCGGCGATGTCCAGGTGGATGGTGATCGGGCCCTTGAAGAACTCCTTCACCTGCTGCGGCGTCAGGCCGTAGCCCAGCTCCAGGTTCTTGGCGCTGATCAGGCCGGCGATGCAGGTGCGGGTGGAGGTGTCCTGCTCGTACTGGTAGCTGCCGTTCGGCAGCAAGCCAAACTTGCTGACGCCGCTGAGCGGCAGTTCGATCTCTCCGTTGAAGGGCAGACCGGTGCCCGGGTCGATCAGCGTGGGGTCGTCCAGCACCTTGCTGCGGACCCGGTAGATCGGATAGGCGCGGAACTGCATGTACTGGTCCGTGCCGGTGTAGTTGGAATAGGAGTAGGCGACGATCGGCGTCTGCCAGTGGCAGAGCATCGACTTCGTGCTCTTCTTCGGCAGGGTGATGCTGTCGAGGTCGTTGATGCGGAAGGTGGTGACCGCCGGCGCCGGGTTCAGCGTCACGCAGTTGCCGATGGTGTCACCGGTGCAGTCGGTGTCGAGGAAGACCGAGCCGGCCACCAGGCCCAGCCACTTGGCGTTCTTGCCGAAGGAGGCGGCGTCGCCGACCTCCGCATCGCTCGGGGGCGCGGCCAGGGCCGGCGCGGCGGCGAAGGGCAGCAGGAGGGACAGAAACAGGGGATGCAAGCGCATGCGCATGGCGGAATCTCCAGGGAAGTCCGACGGTAGTCCGGCTTTGCCGGGGAGGCGGGCGCGGGGGGCGTGGCCTCCACTCCCTCTTACGCGGCCCGGGGCGAAAAAGGGTCGGCCGGACGGCCAATTCACCCTGCGCGGGCTTGTTGCAGTGCGAAATCGCAGGTGCGAGCGACGGCGCCGGCCCCCGGTCACGGCGGGCGCGGCAGGCGGACGCTGCGTTCCCGGCAGGCGGTCGACCGGCCGGCATGGCGACGGCAGGCTCTATGGCTACCCCGGAACCAAGAGGAAACGCCGATGTCCCTGCGTCACCTGCTCGCCGTCGCCCTGCTGGCCAACGCCGCCCCCGTCCTGGCGGCCGACACCTATGTGATCGACCCCACCCACACCCAGGTCGAGTTCACCTACAGCCACCTCGGCTTCTCGAACATCACCGGCCGCTTCGACAGCGTCGAAGGCAGCATCGTCTACGACGCCGAGGATCCGACCCGTTCCAGCGTCGAGGCGAAGATCGCCATCGACAGCATCAGCACCGGTGTCGGGAAGCTGGACGAGCACCTGCTCGCCGCCGATTTCTTCGACGTCGCCAACCACCCCGTCGCCACCTTCACCAGCACCGGCGTCAAGGCGGTCGGCGAGGGCCGGCTGGAAGTGGCCGGCGAGCTGAGCATCCACGGTGTCACCCGGCCGGTGCTGATGGACGTGAACATCAACAAGATCGCCCTGCACCCGATGACCAAGAAGCAGGCGGCCGGCTTCGACGCCAGCATCCGCATCCTGCGCAGCGAGTTCGGCATCGGCGCCTACGTGCCCATGGTCAGCGACGAGGTCCTGATCGAGATCACCGTCGAGGCCCAGAAGGCCGAGTGACCGGCGCAAACCCGGCCGGGCAGCCCCGGCCGGGTGTAGAATCCCCGGCCGGATTCCACGGGGATCGCCCACCATGTCGCGTACCGACACTGCCACCGCCCGCGTCCAGGCCAATGCCGAGCGCCGTTACGAGGTCCGCCGGGACGAGCTGCCGCTGTGCTGCCCGACCCCCGCCATGGCGCTGTGGAACTCGCATCCGCGCGTCTACCTGCCGATCGAGGCCAGCGGCGAGGCCACCTGCCCCTACTGCGGCGCCCACTACGTCCTGAAGGACTGACGGCGCGCCGACCTTGGCCGGCCGCACCATCGTCCAGCTGTTGCCCGCCCTGCACAGCGGCGGCGTCGAACGCTCGACCCTCGAGATCGCCGCCGCCCTGGCGGCGGCCGGGCATCGCAGCCTGGTGATTTCCGCCGGCGGCCGGCTGGTGCCGCTGCTGGAGCGCGAGGGCAGCGAGCACATCGCCCTGCCGGTCGGCGCCAAGTCGCTGCGCATCTTCGCCACGGCCCGCCGCCTGCGCGCGCTGCTGGCGGACCTGAAGCCCGACCTGGTGCACGTGCGCTCGCGCCTGCCGGCCTGGTGCCTGCGTCTGGCCCTGCGCGGGCTGGAATCGCCGCCACGCGTGGTCAGCACCGTGCACGGCCTGAACTCGCCGGGCCGCTACAGCGGCATCATGACCCGGGCCGAACGCATCATCTGCGTCTCCGACACCGTGCGCGCGCACGTGCTGCGGCACTGGCCGGACACCGATCCGGCGCGGTTGCGGGTGATCGAGCGCGGCATCGACCCGGCCCAGTTCCCGCGCGGCCACCAGGCCCCCGAGGCCTGGCGGCAGCGCCTGCACGGCGAACATCCGGAGCTGCGCGGTGGCCGCCTGCTGCTGCTGCCGGGCCGCGGCACCCGGCTCAAGGGCCATGCCGAAGCGGTGCGCCTGCTGGCCGCGCTGCGCGCCGCCGGCGAGGACGTCCGGCTGTGGCTGCTGGGCGCGGACGAGCCCGGCCGCGAACGCTACCTGGGCGAGATCGACGCCCTGGCCCGCCAGCTCGGCGTGCGCTCGGCCCTGGCGATCAGCAAGCCGCGCCAGGACGTGCGCGAGGCCTATGCCGCCGCCGACCTGGTGCTGCAGTTGTCGGGCAAGCCGGAAGCCTTCGGCCGCACCGTGCTGGAAGCGCTGTCGGTGGGTCGGCCGGTGCTGGGCTGGGACCACGGCGGCGTCGGCGAGCTGCTGCGCGCGCTGTATCCGGCCGGCGCCGTGCCCCCGGGCGATGCCGGCGCCCTGGCCGGCACCGCGCGTCGCCTGTTGGCCGATCCCGCGCCGATGCCGGTTACCATCCCGCAGACCCTGGCTGCGATGCAGGCCGCCACCCTGAAGGTGTATGACGAGCTCCTCGCCAACTGAAGCCAAGCTGCAGTGGGCCCCCTGGTGGGTGCTCGCCTTCGTGGCGCTGTGGCCGCTGCCGGGCCCGGCCGAGGCGGTGCTTTCGCTCGGCGCGCTGGTGGCGCTGACGGTGCTGGCGATCTACCGCTTCCGCGGCGGCAGCCGCCTGCTCAGCCACGAGGCCTGGGCGCTGACCAGCGTGCTGTTCATGAGCTACTGGCTGCCGGAGCTGATCTCCGCCATCGACGGCTATGACCGCGCGCGTTCGCTGCGCGAGTCGCTGCTCGACCTGCGCTACCTGCCCTTCCTCTGGCTGGTGGCGATCGCCGTGGCCAACGAACGCGGGCGCCGGCTCACCTTCAGCGGCCTGGCGGTGATCGCCAGCTTCTGGCTGCTGGACGGCCTGGTGCAGGCGGTCACCGGCCACAGCCTCGGCGGGCCGATGGACGCCGACCGCCTGAGCGGCATCTTCGGTTCCGAGAACCTCAAGCTGGGCCTGGTGCTGGCGAGCATGGCGCCCTTCCCGCTGGAGTGGTCGGCGCGGCGCCTGGGCGTGGCCGGCTGGGTGCTGATGGCCGTCGGCCTGGTCGTGGTGGTGCTGCTGGCGGGCGCGCGCGCGGCCTGGGTCACCCTGGTGCTGGTGCTGGTGGCCAGCGCCTGGATCCAGTTCGGCAGCCGCCGGGCGGTGGCCCTGCTCGGCGCCGGCGGCGTCGCCCTGGCGCTGGTGCTCTACACCTGTTCGGACACGCTGCAGGAGCGCCTGAACCGCACCGAGGCCGCGCTCGCGGGCAATGTCGAAGGCCTCGACCACGCCCTCTCCGGCCGCCTGCCGATCTGGAAGACGGCCTGGCGCATGGCGCTGGCGCATCCGGTCAATGGCGTTGGCGTGCGCGGTTTCCGCATCGCCTATGCCGAGTACGCCGATGCGGATGATCCCTGGCTGTCGGACGAGTCGCACGGCGCCGGTTACCACGCCCACCAGATCGTGCTGGAAATCCTCAGCGAGACCGGCTTCATCGGCCTGTTCTTCTGGCTGGGCGGCATCGCCATCGCCTGGCGCGCCTGGCGTTTCGCCACGCCCGAGGCGCGATTGCGCGCCCGCGCGCCGGGCCTGGCGCTGCTCGTCACCCTGTTTCCGTTCAACACGCACCTGGCCTTCTACTCGACCTTCTGGGGCGGCCTGACCCTGCTGCTGGCGGCGCTGTACGCCGGCAGCCTGCTGGCCGATGGCAGCGCCGCGATGGCGTCGGAAGACGGGCAGGGCGACGAAGGCCGAAGCTGAGGCCATGCGCTGCCTCGGCGTGCGCCTGCTGGAAGGCCTGGCGAAGCTGTGTGCGCGGCTGCCGCAGCCCTGGCTGCTGCGCCTGGGCCGCGCCCTGGCCTGGCTGGGCTGGCCGCTGCTGCGCGGCCGCCGCCGCATCGCCCGCATCAACGTCGATCTCTGTTTCCCGGAGCTGGACGCGCGCGCCCGCCGCCGGCTGGCCGATGCCAGCGTGGTCAACACGGTGATCGGCGCGCTGGAACTGGCGCGCGCCTGGCACGCACCCTCGTCGCGCCTGCGCGGCCTGGCCGAGGTCGAAGGCCTGGAGCGGCTGCGCGCCCGCCTGGACGCCGGCCAGGGCGTGCTGCTGATGTGCGGCCACTTCACCCACACCGAACTGGCGGTGCGGCTGCTGTCGGAAGCGCTGGACCGGCAGGTGCGGGTGGTGGTGCGCCGGCACAACAACGCCTGCCTGGAAGCCTGGTTCGACGGCGCCCGCGAGCAGGTCTACGGCCCGACCATCGGCAAGAAGGACGTGCGTGGCCTGCTGCGCAACCTGATGTCGGGCCAGCCGGTGGTGTATTCGGCCGACCAGAACTTCACCTACCAGAACGCCTTCGTGCCCTTCTTCGGCGTGCCGGCGGCGACGCTGACCGCCACGCCCGACATCGTCCGCCGCGCCAAGGCGGTACTGCTGCCCTTCTGGTACCGGCGCGAGGCCGACGGCCGCTACCGCATCCGCATCGAGGAGCCGTGGCAGGACTGGCCCAGCGCCGATCCGGTGGCCGACGCCGCCCGCTACATGGCCGAGCTGGAGAAGGTGGTGCGCGAGTGCCCCGAGCAGTACCTGTGGGCGCACCGCCGCTTCAAGACGCGGCCGCCGGGGGAGCCGCCGGTGTACTGATCAGTACCTGCGCCGGGTGCCGTCCGGCTGCCGCTTGAAGCGCTGGTGCAGCCAGAAGTACTGCTCGGGCCGGCGGCGGATCAGCTGTTCCAGCGTCGCCATCACCCGGGCGGTGTCGGCGGTGGCATCGCGGGTGGGGAAGTCCTGCAGCGGCGGCAGGATCTCGATGCGGTAGCGGCCGTCGTCCAGGCGCTCGTGGAACAGCGGCAGCACCGCGGCGCCGCTGAGCCGGGCCAGCTGGTGGGTGGAGGTCAGGCTCCAGGCCGGCTGGCCGAAGAAGGGCACGAAGACGCTGTCGCCGCGTCGCGTTTCCTGGTCCGGCGCGAACCAGAGCAGGCCGCCCTGCTTGAGGTGACGCACGGCCGGGCGCAGCTCGTCGCGGGCGAACATGGCCACCGCGTGCCGCAGCCGGCCGTGCTTGACCGCCCATTCCATCGCCGGCTGCTCGTGCGGCCGGTACATGGCCGCCAGGGCGACATGGCCGCAGAGCAGGCGCAGGCTGGCTTCCAGGGTGATGAAGTGGGCCGAGACCAGGATCACGCCGCGGCCACCGGCATGGGCCGCTTCCAGGTGTTCCAGGCCGCTCAGCTCCAGGCCGCGGTCCACCGGCGACAGCGGCCCCCACCAGGCGCGCAGGAACTCGAACACGCCGATGCCCAGGGCTTCGAAGTTGGCCCGCAGCAGGCGCTCCCGCGCCGCCTCGTCCAGCTCCGGGAAACACAGGGCCAGATTGGTGGCCACCACCCGCCGCCGCGAGCGCAGCAGCCGGGCCAGCAGGCGGCCCAGCCAGGGGCCGACCGCACGCTGCAGCCGCCAGGGCCAGCGCGCCAGGGTCCAGCCGAAGGCGATCGCCAGCCAGACCGGCCAGTGGCGGGGGGAAAGGGGTGGTCTGTCGGCGGGTTCGGCCATGGGCCGTTCATTCTAGCCGCGCCCGCCGCCGCGCCGAGCGGCTATCCTTGCGCGATGCGACTTTCCCTCGGGCAGCGGCTGGTGCTGGGCCTTTATTCCCTGGTCCTGCATCTCGTCTTCCCCGTCACCCTCTACCACCTCGTCTGGCGCGGAATGCGCCAGCGCGCCTACCTGCAGCGCTGGTCGGAGCGTTACGCCTGGCTGGGCGACCGGCTGGACCTGAAGGATTCGATCTGGGTGCACGCCGTCTCGGTTGGCGAGGTGCTGGCGGCGCGGCCGCTGGTGGACGGCCTGCTGGCGCGGCATCCGGACCGGCCGGTGCTGGTCACCACCATCACCCCGACCGGCTCGGAGCGGGTGCAGGCGCTGTGGGGCGATCGCGTCACCCACGTCTACCTGCCCTACGACCTGGGCCACATGGTGCGGCGTTTCCTCGACCGGGCGCGGCCGGCGCTGGCGGTGATCGTCGAGACCGAGATCTGGCCCAACCTCTATGTCGAATGCGGCCGCCGCGGCATTCCGCTGATGATGGTGAATGCGCGCCTGTCGCCGCGCTCGCTGCGCGGCTACATGGCGATCCGGCCGCTGGTGCGCATCGCCCTGGAGGCGGCGAGCCTGGTGGCGGCACAGTCGCGCGCCGATGCCGAGCGGCTGATGCGCCTGGGCGCCGACCCCGGCCGGGTCGTGGTCACCGGCAACCTCAAGTACGACCTCAACCTGCCCCAGGGCCTGCCGGAGCAGGCGGCGCGCTGGCGCCAGGGCTGGGGCGAACGGCGGCCGGTCTGGATCGCCGCCAGCACCCATCCGCCGGAGGAAGAGGCGGTGCTGCGCATGCACGCGCAGGTGCTGGAACGGCATCCCGACGCCCTGTTGCTGTGGGCGCCGCGGCATCCGGAACGCTTCGCGCCGGTGCTGGCGCAGGCGCGTGCCGAAGGCTGGGATGTCGGCGCGCGCCAGCCCGACGGCCTGCCCGGCCCGCAGCAGCAGGCGTTCGTGATCAATTCGATCGGCGAGCTGCTGGCCTTCTATGCCGCCGCCGACGTTGCCTTCGTCGGCGGCAGCCTCTGCGAGATCGGCGGGCACAACGTGCTGGAACCGGCGGCGCTGGGCGTGCCCGCGGTGGTCGGTCCGCACACCTTCAACTTCGCCGAGCCGACCCGCCGGCTGAAGTCGGCAGAGGGCCTGATTCAGGCGGACGATGCCGGGCAGGTGACGGCGGCGCTGCTGTCGCTGCTGGAAAACGAAACGCGCCGCCAGGCCATGGGCCAGGCGGCGCGTCAGGAGATGCAGTCACTGTCCGGTGCGCTGGCGCGCACCCTGGACCTGGTCGGAATCATGCTGGACCCGCGCGCGCACTGAGCGGCGCGGGTCCTTCCGGCATCAGTAGGCGCTGTCGTCGGCGTCGAGGGCGGCCTCGGCGTCGGCCACCAGCACGCGGTTCACCGCCTGCAGGTCCTCAAGCGAGATGGTGCCGGCGGCCTGCTTCAGGCGCAGGGTGTTGACCAGGAAGGCGTGCCGCGACTGGGCGTACTCGCGCTGGGCCTGATACAGGGCCTGCTGGCTGATCAGCACGTCGACGATGGTGCGGGTGCCGACTTCCAGGCCGGCCTCGCTGGCCTCGTAGGCGGCCTGCGCGGAGATCACCGACTGGCGACGGGCCTCGACCTCGGCCGCGCCGGCAGCCAGCGAACGCACCGCGTTGCGGGTGCTGCGCACCACCGCGCGGCGCTCGGCTTCCAGGTCGTCGGCGACGGCGTCGCGCAGGTGCAGGGCCTGGCGCACGCCCGACTGGGTGGCGCCGCCGGCGAACAGCGGCACGCTCAGGGTGACACCGACCGTGGTGCGCTCGCTGTCGTTGCGGAAGGACGAGTAGTCCGGCGCCGGGAAGATCTCGCGGGAGAAGCCGTAGCTGTTGCCGTCGGTGTAGCTGGCGGTCAGGCCCAGGCTCGGCAGGTGGCCGGTGCGGGCGGTGGCGACGTCCTTCTCGGCGGCGGTCAGGGCCAGCTCGCGGGCCAGCAGGCTGGGGTTGTTCTCCATGGCCACGGCGACCCAGTCCTGCGAGAGCAGGTCGCTCGGGTCGGCCGGCTTGTAATCGGCCGGCAGGCCCTGCAGGCCGCCCATCGGCTGGCCGGTGATCTCGGCCAGGGCCTCGCGGGCATCGTCCAGGGCATTGGCCGCGGCGATGGTGTTGGCGCGGGCGGTGTCGTAGCGGGCGCGGGCCTCGTGCACGTCGGTGATCGGAGCCAGGCCGACCTCCAGGCGCTTCTCGGCCTGGTCGAGCTGACGCTTCACCGAGCGCTCCTCGGCGCGCGAGGAGGCCAGGGTCTCGATCGCGGTCAGCACGTTGAAGTAGGCCTCGGCGACGCGGACGATCAGCGCGTCCTGGGCGGCCTTGTACTCGGCCTCGGACTGCGCCGCGCGCGCCTTGGCGGCGCTCAGGCGGGTGTAGTTGCCGTGGTCGTAGAGGCTCTGGCGCAGGGACACGCCCCAGCCGCGCGAGGTGGTCTCGCCGGTGGACTCGGAGGGCGGCTGCACGACGGTGCCGAAGGCCTGCGATCCGGAGGTGTCGGTCTCGGTGCGGCTCCAGCTGACCTCACCGTCGAGCTGCGGCAGCAGGGCGGCGCGGCTCTGCACCACGCCCTCGCCCTGGGCCAGGCTGCGGGATTCGGCGGCCGACAGCTGCGGGTCGCTCTGGCGGGCCAGTTCATAGGCCTGCATCAGGTCGGCGGCGTGGGCCGAGCCGGCGATGCCGGCCAGCAGGATGGCGAAACTCAGGGGGCGGAGGCTCAGGCGCATGGAATGGAGTCCTGTGTCTTCAGAGGACGAAGCGCGGCGCCGGTTCGGCGCCGCGCAGATAGGGGATGTCGGTTTCGAACAGGCTCTCGCGCAGCAGGCCCTCACCCTCGCGGGTCAGCAGCAGGGCTTCCTGCACCGGCGAGAGGCCGTGCACGACGAACAGGCGGCCGCCGGGACGCAGCCACTCGACGAAGCGCTCCGGGTTCTCGGCCACGGCGGCGGTGACGGCGATGGCGTCGAACTGCCGGCCCGGCTGCCAGCTCAGGGCGTCGGCGGTTTCCAGGCGGACATTGACGTAGCCGTCGGCCTGCAGGCGGGCGCGGGCGCGCTCGGTGAAATCGGCATGGATGTCCAGGCTGGTGACCTCATGGCTCAGCCGCGCCAGGCAGGCGGTGATGAAGCCGGAGCCGGTGCCGATCTCCAGCACCTGGTCCTCCGGCTGCAGCGCCAGGGCCTGCAGCATGCGGCCCTCGACCACCGGCTTCATCATGGACTCGCCATGCTCCAGCGGCAGCGCCAGGTCGGCGAAGGCCAGCTTGCGGTGGCGCGCCGGCACGTAGTCCTCGCGCGGCACGGTCATCAGGGTCTCGAGCACGCGCGGGTCGAGCACGTCCCAGGGACGCACCTGCTGTTCGACCATGGCGAATCGGGCCTGCTGGAAATCGATGGACATCTCTGCCAAATCCTTGAATCGCAAGGGGCGTGATTCTACGCCCCGACCCGGTCCCGGCGGAAGGCGAGAACCGCCCGAAGCCGTGAACGGGAAAGCGGAGAACCGGTTGACCCAAGCGGCGCCATCAGGCGCGGGGGCAGGATGCTGGCCGGCCCGGAAGCGCCCGTAGTGCCATTAGTCACCGGGACAAGTGACGGAAAAGGCTTGCATTCAGCCACGGCCGCCGGCCTCCCGCCGGCCGTAGGCGCGCAGGAACATGTCGACGGTGGCCCGGATGTGCCGGCGCTCCTGCTCCGGGTCCGGCCGATCGGTGCAGCCGCACATCAGCCGGGCGTGGTATTCGCCCTTGATCAGGGAGCAGAGCTGGGAGGCGGCCAGCTCGCAGTCGGGGATGTCCACCACGCCGCACCCGACGCCGGCGCGCAGGAAGGCCGCCAGGGTCTCCTGGGTGCGCTTGGGGCCGGCTTCCCAGAACAGCCGCGGCAGGTGGGAGTCCTCGGACATCTGCCGGGCCAGCACCCGCGCCACCGCGATGGCCTCCTCGCTGTTGATCAGCCGGAAGAAGGCCTGGACCACCCGCTCCAGCTGCCGCTCCCAGGCCTCGTCGCTGTGCTTGACGAACAGGTCCTGCGGCAGCAGCTCCTCGCACTTGGCCTTGACCGCTTCCACGAACAGGGTGTCCTTGTCCTGGAAGTGGCTGTAGACGGTGAGCTTGGACACCCCCGCCGCCTGGGCGATGGCGTCCATGCTGGTGCCCTCGTAACCGCGTTCGGGGAACAGGGTCTTGGCGGCATCCAGGATGGCGGCGCGCTTCTCGAGGTCCTTGGGACGGCCGGGCGGGGTGGGGTTTCGGGCGGGTCGGGACATGGCCGACATTATTATTGAACTCTCCGGTTGAGTAAAGTTAGCATACCGGCAGTTCAATAATTGACTCCTGCCCCGATGCGCGCCAAACCCCTGGTTTTCCGTGCTTTTGTCCTGCCTGGCCTGCTGGCCCTGGCAGCCTGCTCCGGCAATGGTGACGAGGCCGCCCCGGCCCGGCCGGCCCTGGTCGTCGAGGCCCGTCCCGGCGAGGGCGAGCTGGCCAGCTTCGCCGGCGAGGTCCGGGCCCGGCACGAGCCGGTGCTGTCCTTCCGCATCGGCGGCAAGCTGTCCCGGCGCCTGGCCGAGGTCGGCGACCGGGTGAAGGCCGGCCAGCTCCTGGCCGAGCTGGACGCTGCCGACGTCGCCCTGCAGCGGGAGGCCGCCCAGGCCGCCCTGGCTTCGGCCGAGGCCGACCTGGCCCTGGCGAAAGCCGAACTCGAGCGGCACCAGCGCCTGTTCGAACAGCAACTGGTCAGCCGCTCGCTGCTGGACACCCGCCAGGCGCAGTACGACGCCGCCCTGGCCCGCGTGCGCCAGGCCCGGGCCCAGGCCGCCGTCTCCGGCAACCAGGCCGACTACGCCAGGCTGCTGGCCCCGGCCGATGGCGTGATCACCCAGCGCCTGGCCGAGGCCGGTCAGGTGGTGGCGGCCGGCCAGGCCATCTACGTGCTGGCCCAGGACGGCGAGAAGGAAGTGGCGATCAGCCTGCCCGAGCAGGTCGCCTCCGGCTTCGCGCCCGGACGCGAGCTGGTGGTCGAGCTGTGGTCGCTGCCGGGCAAGCACTTCCCGGGCGTGCTGCGCGAGGTGTCGCCGGCGGCCGACCCGCAGGCGCGCACCTTCGCCGCGCGCGTGTCCTTCGATCCGGGCAGCGCGCCGGTGGAGCTGGGCCAGAGCGCCCGCGTGCACGCGCCGGGCAACGGCCGCTCGGCGCTGTACGTGCCGCTGTCGGCCCTGTACCGCAACGGGCAGAACCTGCCGGCGGTGTGGGTGGTGGATCCGGCCGACGGCACGGTCTCGCTGCGGACGGTGCGGATCGGCGCCTATGGCGAGGACGCGGTGCCGGTGCTGGAAGGCCTGCAGGCCGGCGACTGGGTCGTCGCCGCCGGCGTGCACCTGCTGCAGGAAGGACAGAAGGTGCGGCCGGTGGATCGGCAGAACCGGCCGATGATCGCGCCGGCCAATGCCGCCAGCGGCGACTGAGGACGCGCCCATGACCGGCTTCAACCTCTCCGCCTGGGCGCTGCGCAACCGCTCGCTGGTGCTCTACGCGATGATCCTGCTGGGCGTGCTGGGCATCTTCAGCTACCAGCGCCTGGGCCAGTCCGAGGATCCGCCCTTCACCTTCAAGATCATGGTCGTGCGCACCTTCTGGCCGGGCGCCACCGCCGAGGAGGTGGCCCTGCAGGTCACCGACCGGATCGAGAAGGAAGTGATGGAGACCGGCCGCTACGAGTTCGTGCGCAGCTATTCGCGTCCGGGCGAGTCACTGGTGATGCTGATGGCGCGCGATTCCATGGTCTCGCGCGACCTGCCGCAGCTCTGGTACGACGTGCGCAAGAAGGTCGGCGACATCCGCCAGACCCTGCCCGCCGGCGTGGTCGGTCCGTATTTCAACGACGAGTTCGGCGACGTCTTCGGCAACATCTACGCCCTCACCGGCGACGGCTTCGACTACGCCACCATGAAGGACTACGCCGAGCGGCTGGAGCTCGAGCTGCTGCGGGTGCCGGACGTGGGCAAGATCGAACTGGTCGGCCTGCAGGACGAGAAGATCTGGATCGAACTGTCCAACACCAAGCTGGCCACGCTCGGCGTGCCGCTGGAGGCCGTGCAGCGGGCCATCGACGAGCAGAACGCGGTGGCGCCGGCCAGCTTCTTCGAGACGGCCACCGACCGGGTGCAGCTGCGGGTGGACGGCCGCTTCGACAGCGTGCAGGCCCTGCGCGACTTCCCGATCCGGGTCGGTGACCGCAGTTTCCGCCTGGGTGACGTCGCCGAGGTCAAGCGCGGCTTCGCCGATCCGCCGGAGCCGCGCATGCGCTTCATGGGCCGCGACGCCATCGGCATCGCCGTCTCCATGCGCGACGGCGGCGACATCCTGCGCCTGGGCGAGCGCCTGGACGCCGAGTTCGCCCGCCTGCAGGAGACGCTGCCGGTCGGCATGAAGCTGGAGAAGGTTTCCGACCAGCCGCGGGCGGTGCGCGCCTCGGTCAACGACTTCGTGCGGGTGCTGACCGAGGCGGTGGTGATCGTGCTGCTGGTCAGCTTCTTCTCGCTGGGCTTCCGCACCGGCCTGGTGGTGGCGCTGTCGATCCCGCTGGTGCTGGCCATGACCTTCGCGGCCATGCACTACTTCGGCATCGGCCTGCACAAGATCTCGCTGGGCGCGCTGGTGCTGGCCCTGGGCCTGCTGGTGGACGACGCCATCATCGCCGTGGAGATGATGGCGGTGAAGATGGAGCAGGGTCTGGACCGCCTGCGCGCGGCCGCCTTCGCCTGGACCTCGACCGCCTTCCCGATGCTGACCGGCACCCTGGTGACCGCTGCCGGCTTCCTGCCCATCGCCACCGCCGCCTCCAGCACCGGCGAATACACCCGTTCGCTGTTCCAGGTGGTGGTGATCGCGCTGCTGCTGAGCTGGATCGCCGCGGTGGTGTTCATTCCCTACCTGGGCGACAAGCTGCTGCCGGATCCGCGCCCGCATGACGATGGCGGCGCCGCCCACGATCCCTACGACACCCGCTTCTACCGCCGCTTCCGCGGCTGGCTGGAGGTCTGCCTGCGCTGGCGCAAGACGGTGATCGTGGTCACCGCCCTGGCCTTCGTCGCCTCGCTGGGCCTGTTCCGCTTCGTGCCGCAGCAGTTCTTCCCGGATTCGACCCGGCTGGAGCTGATGGTGGACCTGGAACTGGCCGAGGGCGCCTCGCTGCGCGCCACCGAGGCCGCCGCGCGCCGGCTCGAGGAGAAGCTGGCCGAGCGCGAGGACATCGAGAACTACGTCGCCTACGTCGGCAGCGGTTCGCCGCGCTTCTACCTGCCGCTGGACCAGAAGCTGCCGCAGGCCAACTTCGCCCAGTTCGTGCTGCTGATGCCCGACATCGAGTCGCGCGAGCAGGTGCGCCGCTGGCTGATCGAGCTGTTCGAAACCGAGTTCAGCGACCTGCAGGCGCGGGTGGCGCGGCTGGAGAACGGCCCGCCGGTCGGCTTCCCGATCCAGTTCCGCGTCTCCGGCGAACACATCCTGGAAGTGCGCCGGCTGGCGCAGCTGGTGGCCGAGCGGGTGCGGGCCAATCCGCACGTCGCCAACGTCAACCTGGACTGGGACGAGCCGAGCAAGGTGGTGCGCCTGCGCCTGGACCAGGAGCGGGCGCGGGTGCTGGGCGTGAGCTCGGCGCACCTGGCCGCCTTCCTGCGCGGTTCCCTGTCCGGCACCGAGGTCAGCACCTACCGCGAGGGCAACGAGCTGATCGAGATCCTGCTGCGCGGCCCGGCCGAGGAGCGCGAGCGGTTGTCGCTGCTGGGCAGCCTGGCCGTGCCTACCGCCAACGGCGGCAGCGTGCCGCTGTCGCAGGTGGCGACGCTGGAGTACGGCTTCGAGGAAGGCATCGTCTGGCGGCGCAACCGCCTGCCGACCGTGACCGTGCGCGCCGACATCTACGGCGACATCACCCCGCCGACGGTGGCCGCGCAGATCCTGCCGACCCTGGAGGACGTGCGGGCACAGCTGCCGGACGGCTACCTGCTGGAAACCGGCGGCACCGTCGAGGATTCCGGCCGCGGTGCCCGCTCGGTGCAGGCCGGCGTGCCGCTGCTGCTGGGCGTGGTGCTGACCCTGCTGATGATCCAGCTGCGCAGCTTCCCGCGCGCGCTGATGGTGCTGCTGACGGCGCCGCTGGGCCTGATCGGCGTGGTGCTGTTCCTGCTGGTGTTCCGGGTGCCCTTCGGTTTCGTGGCCATGCTGGGCACGATCGCGCTGAGCGGCATGATCATGCGCAACTCGGTGATCCTGGTGGACCAGATCGAGCAGGACATCGCCGCCGGCAGCTCGCCGCGCCAGGCCATCATCGAGGCCACGGTGCGCCGGTTCCGGCCGATCGTGCTGACGGCGCTGACCGCCATCCTGGCGATGATCCCGCTGGCCCGCAGCGACTTCTTCGGCCCGATGGCGGTGGCCATCATGGGCGGCCTGGTGGTGGCGACCGGCCTGACCCTGCTGTTCCTGCCGGCGCTGTACGCCACCTGGTTCCGGGTGCGGAACTGACATCGCAGCCCTGAAGGCGCGGCCAAACTCGCCGGCCGAAAGTGCCGGCCCCACATGAAACCGGCCCGCTCCGTGAGGGGCGGGCCGGCGACTTTCCGGGTGGCGGCCAGCGGCCGCCGGGCGCTCAGGGCGCGCGGTAGGGGAACTGCCGGAAGATCAGCGACATCGTCTCGTCGATGCGGGCCATGCGGTCGGCCTGCGAGCGCGGCGCCCGGCCGGTGGCCACGCCTTCCCAGACCAGGCGCTTGCGCTGCACGTCGACCAGGTCGACGTTCATGGTGCCCTCGCGGTACTCGCTGACCAGGGTGCGCTCGGTGTAGAAGGGAATCGCCACGTAGCCGTGCCGGTAGCTGTAGTAATAGCCCCAGTCGATGGTCGGCATGCTGGAAACATTGGTGCGCTCGACCATGTAGGCATTGATGTTCAGCCACAGGTCCGGCGACTCGGGGTCGTAGCGGTAGCCGCGGGCCTCCATCTCGCGCCGGGCGACGGCGCGGGCGCGCTCGCTGGCCGGCGTGGCGTAACCGCCGCGCTCCATCGCCAGCGGTTCGTAGAAGGCGAAGGTGCGGTACTGGTTGAAGTGGGCGTCGGCCGACTCGCTGGAGCGCACTTGCGGGCCGGTGGCGCAGGCGGCCAGCAGCAGGAGCAGCAGGGGGGCGAGGGAACGCAGGAGGGAAGGCATGCGCATGGCGACAGCTCCGCAAGGGACTGCGTCGAAGCTAGCACGCGGCCCGGAGGGGCGGAACACTGCCGGTTCCGCCCCGTTTCCGATCATTCAGGACGATAAACCTGGCCGCCCTCGGCGCGGAACTCGGCCGCCTTCTCGGCCATGCCCTTCTCCAGCGCCTCGGCCTCCGCCGCCACGCCCTCCCGGGCGGCGTAGTCACGCACGTCCCGGGTGATCTTCATCGAGCAGAAGTGCGGGCCGCACATGGAGCAGAAGTGGGCGACCTTGTGCGCCTCCTTGGGCAGGGTCTCGTCGTGGTACTCGCGGGCCCGCTCCGGGTCCAGGCCGAGGTTGAACTGGTCTTCCCAGCGGAACTCGAAGCGCGCCTTGCTCAGGGCGTTGTCGCGCGCCTGGGCGCCGGGATGGCCCTTGGCCAGGTCGGCGGCGTGGGCGGCGATGCGGTAGGCCATCAGGCCCTCGCGCACGTCCTCGCGGTTGGGCAGGCCCAGGTGCTCCTTCGGCGTGACGTAGCAGAGCATGGCGGTGCCGAACCAGCCGATCATGGCCGCGCCGATGGCGCTGGTGATGTGGTCGTAGCCGGGCGCGATGTCGGTGGTCAGCGGTCCCAACGTGTAGAACGGCGCCTCGCCGCACTCGCGCAGCTGCTTGTCCATGTTCTCCTTGATCAGCTGCATCGGCACGTGGCCGGGGCCTTCGATCATGGTCTGGACCTCGTGCTTCCAGGCGATCTTCGTCAGCTCGCCCAGGGTTTCCAGCTCGCCGAACTGGGCGGCGTCGTTGGCGTCGGCGATGCTGCCCGGGCGCAGGCCGTCACCGAGGGAGAAGGCCACGTCGTAGGCCTTCATGATTTCGCAGATTTCCTCGAAGTGGGTGTAGAGGAAGTTCTCCTTGTGGTGGGCCAGGCACCACTTGGCCATGATCGAGCCGCCGCGGCTGACGATGCCGGTGACGCGGCGGGCGGTCAGCGGCACGTAGCGCAGCAGCACGCCGGCGTGGATGGTGAAGTAGTCCACGCCCTGCTCGGCCTGTTCGATCAGGGTGTCGCGGAAGATCTCCCAGGTCAGTTCCTCGGCCTTGCCGTCCACCTTCTCCAGGGCTTGGTAGATCGGCACGGTGCCGATCGGCACCGGCGAGTTGCGGACGATCCACTCGCGGGTCTCGTGGATGTGCTTGCCGGTGCTGAGGTCCATCACCGTGTCGGCACCCCAGCGGATGGCCCAGACCAGCTTCTCCACTTCCTCGGCGATGCCGGAGGAGACGGCGGAATTGCCGATGTTGGCGTTGACCTTGGTCAGGAAGTTGCGGCCGATGATCATCGGCTCGCTTTCCGGGTGGTTGATGTTGCAGGGAATGATGGCGCGGCCGCGGGCGACCTCGTCGCGGACGAATTCCGGGGTGATGCGCGCCGGCAGGCTGGCGCCGAAGCTCTCGCCCGGGTGCTGGCGCAGCAGGTGCGCCTCGCGGATGGCGTCCAGGCGCTGGTTCTCGCGGATGGCGATGAACTCCATCTCCGGGGTGACGATGCCGCGGCGGGCGTAATGCATCTGCGTGACGTTGGCGCCGGCGCGGGCCCGGCGCGGCGGCCGGGTGGCAGGGAAGCGCACGGCATCCAGCTTCGGGTCGGCGGCGCGGGCGCGGCCGAAGGCCGAGCTCAGGTCGGCCAGCTCCTCGCTGTCGCCACGCTCGGCGATCCAGGCGGCGCGCAGGGCCGGCAGGCCGGCGGCCAGGTCGATGCGGGCCTCGGGGTCGGTGTAGGGGCCGGAGGTGTCGTAGACGGTGAAGGGCGCGTTCACCTCGGCCGGGCCGCGCAGGCGCGGGGTCGGCGAGAGGGCGATCTCGCGCATGGGCACGCGCAGGTCCGGGCGCGAGCCCTGGACGTGGATCTTGCGCGAACCGGGAATCGGGCGGGTGACTTCTTCGGACAGTTGCCTGGCCTGGCGCAGCAGGTCGGCGGGAATGGCGTTCATCGGCTTCATCCTCCTGGCCCCGACGGGGGCGGGCATGAAGCGACGGCGCCGGGGCGCCGGCAGGCGCCGGCACCGCGAAGCTTCCCTACGCCGGTGCGAGCCGGATCAGGTTCGAAGGGACTGTCTCAGCCCAGGCCGCGCCCGGGCACCCCCGCTTCGGGGGGCATTCTCCCACACCCGGGCGGAAAGCTCCCGGCGGCCTGGCGGGCTCAGATCTGCGGGACTTCCTGCAGCAGCAGGATCAGGGCGTCGCGGGTGCGGCGGCGGAGTTCGTTCAGCCGCTCGGGCATGTCCGGGCCGGCCACCTGCTCGGGGCTGAGGTGTTCCAGGCTGTGGCAGACGTCCACCAGGCCGGTGGCGCCCATGGCCAGGGCGGCCGAGCGCAGGTAGTGGGCGGACTTGCCCAGGGCGTCGGCGTCGCCGTCGGCCTGGGCCTGTTCCATCTTCTTCACCAGTTCCGGGGCCTCGTGCACGAACATGCGCACGAACTCGCTGAAGGCGCCTGGCCGGTCGCGGTCCAGCATGCGCAGCAGTTCGAGGGCCTTGGGATCGAGCTGGGCATCGGCCATGGCGGGGGCTCCGGGTCGGTGACGGCGTAATTCTGGAGCTTCGGCGGGCGCCTGCCTAGCCCGTCCCGTGGCGGATTCCGAGTGCGGGCTCCAGGCCTTTCCCGTATCCTTGCGCCCCCTTTTTCCGCAATGCGCCCTCCCCCGGGCAGAGCAAGCCAAGGAGTACCCCCATGGGCCTGGACCTGGTTCCCACCGGCCGCGACGTGCCGAACGAGATCAACGTCGTCATCGAGATCCCCAAGGACGCCGAACCGGTCAAGTACGAGGTGGACAAGGCCACCGGCGCCATCTTCGTAGACCGCATCCTGTCCACGCCCATGCGCTATCCCTGCAATTACGGCTACGTGCCGCACACCCTCTGCGGCGACGGCGACCCGGTCGACGTGCTGGTGATCCTGCCGCTGCCGCTGCTGCCGGGCTCGGTGATCCGCTGCCGTCCGGTCGGCGTGCTGAAGATGAAGGACGAGGCCGGCGAGGACACCAAGCTGCTGGCCGTGCCGGTCGAGAAGGTGTTCTCCGGCTATGCCCACATCCAGGACATCAGCCAGGTCAGCCAGCACTGGCTGGAGCGCATCGGCCACTTCTTCGAGCACTACAAGGACCTGGAGAAGGGCAAGTGGGTCAAGCTCGACGGCTGGGAGGGCGCGGAGGCCGCCCGCCGCGAGATCGTCGAGTCGGTGCAGCGCTTCGAGGCGCATCCGGAGAAACTCAACTACTGAGCGGCCGCGGGCGCCCGCGGCCCGGGCATCGCCCGGCCGGAATGCCTTCGTGGCCCCGGAAAGAAGAAGCCCCGGCCTGGCCGGGGCTTCTCCGTTTTCAGCCGGTGAAACCGCTTACAGCAGCGGGATCAGCAGCAGGGCCACGATATTGGTGACCTTGATCAGCGGGTTCACGGCCGGGCCGGCGGTGTCCTTGTACGGATCGCCGACGGTGTCGCCGGTGACCGCGGCCTTGTGGGCCTCGCTGCCCTTGCCGCCGTGGTGGCCTTCCTCGATGTACTTCTTGGCGTTGTCCCAGGCGCCGCCACCGGTGCACATGGAGATGGCGACGAACAGGCCGGTGACGATGGTGCCCATCAGCAGGCCGCCCAGCGCCGCCGGGCCCAGCACCAGGCCGACCAGCACCGGCACCACCAGCGGCAGCAGCGAGGGCAGGATCATTTCCCGGATCGCCGCCCGGGTCAGCAGGTCCACCGCCTTGTCGTACTGCGGCTTGCCGGTGCCTTCCATGATGCCGGCGATCTCGCGGAACTGCCGCCGCACTTCCTCCACCACCGCACCGGCGGCGCGGCCCACCGCCTGCATGGCGTAGGCGCCGAACAGGTAGGGGATCAGGCCGCCGATCAGCAGGCCGATCAGCACGTCCGGACGGTCGATCGAGAAATCGACGGCGGCGCCGCTGGCGGCGGTCTTCTCGTTGAGCTTGTGCGCGTAGTCGGCGAACAGCACCAGCGCGGCCAGGCCGGCCGAACCGATGGCATAGCCCTTGGTCACCGCCTTGGTGGTATTGCCGACCGCGTCCAGGGCGTCGGTGGTCTTGCGGATCTCCGGGTCCATGCCCGACATCTCGGCGATGCCGCCGGCGTTGTCGGTGATCGGGCCGTAGGCGTCCAGGGCCACGATCATGCCGGCCATCGACAGCATGGAGGTGGCGGCGATGGCGATGCCGTACAGGCCGGCCAGCTCATAGCAGCCCCAGATCGCCAGGGCCACGGCCAGCACCGGCGCCGCGGTGGACTTCATGCTCACCGCCAGGCCGGCGATCACGTTGGTGCCGTGGCCGGTCTCCGAGGCCTTGGCCACCTGCTGCACCGGCGCGTATTCGGTGGCGGTGTAGTACTCGGTGATCACCACCATCGCCGCGGTCAGGCCCAGGCCGATCAGCGCGCACCAGAACAGCGTGGTCGCCATCGCGCCCTCGAACAGCTGGTGGGCGATGAACCAGAAGGCCACCGCCGCCAGCACGCCCGACACGGCCAGACCGCGGTACAGGGCGTTCATGATCTTGCCGCCGCTGGACACCTTCACGAAGAAGGTGCCGATGATCGAGGCGATGATCGAGGCCGCGCCCAGCACCATCGGGAACAGCACGCCGCCGGCGCCATAGACGCCGAACTGGATGCCGGCGATCAGCATGGCGGCGATGACCGTCACCGCGTAGGTCTCGAACAGGTCGGCGGCCATGCCGGCGCAGTCGCCGACGTTGTCACCGACGTTGTCGGCGATCACCGCCGGATTGCGCGGGTCATCCTCGGGAATGCCGGCCTCGACCTTGCCGACCAGGTCGGCGCCGACGTCGGCGCCCTTGGTGAAGATGCCGCCGCCCAGGCGGGCGAAGATGGAGATCAGCGAGCTGCCGAAGGCCAGGCCGATCATCGGCTGCAGGGCCGCATTCACCGCCTCGCCGTCGCCGGCATTGCCGCCGGAGACGAACCAGAAGTAACCGGCCACGCCCAGCAGGCCCAGGCCGACCACCAGCATGCCGGTGATGGCGCCGCCCTTGAAGCTGACATTGAGCGCCTCGTTCAGGCCGACCGTGGCCGCCTGCGCCGTGCGCACGTTGGCGCGCACCGAGACGAACATGCCGACGAAGCCGGCCGCGCCCGACAGGATCGCGCCGACGGCAAAGCCAACCGCCGTGGACCAGCCCAGCGCCGGCACGAAGCCGATCACCAGGAACAGCACCACGCCGACCATGGCGATGGTCATGTACTGGCGGCGGAGGTAGGCGCCGGCGCCTTCCTGCACGGCGGCGGCGATGCGCTGCATCTTCTCGTTGCCGGCATCGCGGCCGACGATCCAGCGCGCGACCACGAGGCCGTAGATGATCGCCACGGCGGCGCAGGCCAGGGCGATGTGTAACCCGTACTGCTCAAACATGCGAACCCTCCCCAGAGTTGCTGCAATGAAAATGAACGCACACAGGTAAGCGGCCATAGGCCGCCTGGCCCGAGTATGGCACAGGGGGTAGGGCCCGCCAGCGACGCCGGTCACGCGGCGGCGGGGATGCGGGGCCGCGCCGGGCCCGGCTCAGGGCAGCCGGCAGTCGGGCGGCGTTTCCTCCAGCGCCTCGTCCAGGGCGGCCAGGTTCCAGGCGGCCTGGCGGTAGCCGGGGTCGCGGGCCAGGGCGCAGGCGTAGGCCTGGCGGGCGCCGGCGAGGTCGCCGGCCAGCTGGCGGGCGTAGCCGAGATTGGTCCAGGGGCGCGCCTTGTCGGGGGAATCGCGCACCGTCGCCTCCCAGAGCGCCAGCTCGCTGCGGTAGTCGAGGTTGCGCAGCGCCGTCGCGGCCGCCAGCATCAGGCACAGCGCCAGCACCGGCACCGTCGCCGACAGTGGCCGGCGCAGTGCGCTCAGCGGCACCGCCAGCAACACTGCGGCACCGATCAGCGACAGGTAGAGGTGCCGGTCGTTGGCGAGGTCGAAACGCGGCAGCAGGGAATTGCTCGGCAACAGGTGCAGCAGGTACCAGGCCAGGCCGAAGCCCAGCCAGGGCCAGCGCCGGCGCTGGCGCCAGGCCAGCAGCGCCAGCGCTGCGGCAGAGAGCATCAGCAACACGTGCCTGGCCTCGAGGCCAGCCGGCACGCGCAGGTCGGGATCGATGTTGCCGTGCAGGCCCAGCAGCGGCCGCGTCAGCAGGTAGGCATGCGCTTCCAGCTGGCCCAGCAGTTGCCCTGCCAGGGAACGCGTGCCCAGGCTCCAGCCGAAGAAGCTGTGATAGGCCGGCGTCAGCGCCGCCGCCAGCAGCGCCAGGCCCAGCACGATCAGGTGCCAGCGCAGGCGCCAGACGATGCCGCGGAAGCTTTCGCCCTTGAAGCGCAGCACCAGCGCGGCGGCGGCCGGCAGCGTCACCGCGGTTTCGCGCACCGCCAGCGCCAGGGCGAACAACAGCGCGGCGGCGAGGTCGGCGCGACGGCCATCGCGCGGCGCGCCGGCGATCAGCGCCAGGGCGCCGAGATAGGGCAGGGCCATCAGTGAGATCGAGCGGCCGCTGACGTAGCTCACCGCTTCGGTCGTCGCCGGATGCAGGGCGAACAGCAGGGCCGTCGCCAGTGCCGCCAGTGGCGGCCGCGGATGCGCCGGCGCCAGGACCGGCAGCAGTCGCGCCATCAGCAGGGCGACCAATGCCGCATTGCCCAGGTGCACCGCCAGGTTGAAGGCGCGGTAGCTCCAGGGGGCGGGCGCCAGCTCGGCATTGAGGGCCAGGCTGAGCTTGAGCAGCGGCCGGATGCCGGGCAGCGACTGCCACCAGCCTCCCACGCCGCCGGTGGCGGGGTTGGCCACCACGAGCCACCAGTCGTCGAACTGGAAGGGGCCGGCCATCGCCGGCCACCAAACCAGCAGCACCAGCACCGCGCAGGCCGGCAACAGCGCCGCCCGGGCCAGCCCGGCGTTCATGGTGCAGGCAGGCGCCGGGCCTCTTCGAAGGCCAGCTCGATCAGGCCGGCGGCATCCCACCAGCGGTCCGGCGCATGCAGCAGCACGAGCAGCACCTGCCGGCCACCGCGCTCCGTCACCGCGATCAGGCAGCGGCCGGCGCCGGGCGTGTAGCCGGTCTTCAGCCCGCGCGCCCCTTTCAGCCGGCCCAGCAGGGCATTGGTGTTGCGCACGTGGAAGTGACGGCCGGCGGCGGTGCTGAAGCGGTGTTCGTCGCGCACCACGGTGTCGGCGATGCGCGGCACGGCCAGCACGGCATGAGCCAGCGTGGCGAGATCGCGGGCGCTGCTGTACTGGTCGGGGCGGTCGTGGCCGCAGGCGTCGCCAAAATGGGTGTCGCGCAGGCCCAGGGCTTCGGCCCGGGCATTCATCAGGGCGACGAAGGCGTCCTGGTCGCCGGCATGCCAGTCGGCCAGGGCGCGGCAGGCGTCGTTGGCCGAGCGGATCAGCATGGCGTCGAACAGGTCGCCGGCGCGCACCTGCTCGCCGGGGCGCAGGCCGATGCGGGTGCCCGTTTCGCTGGCGACGCCGGAGCCGATGCGCACCATGGCCTCCAGATCCGCCGACTCGGCCAGCACCAGCGCCGTCATCAGCTTGGTGAGGCTGGCCATGGGCAGGCGCAGGTCGGGCTGGCCGGCCCAGACCGGCCGGCCATCGATTTCCAGCCAGTAGGCGCGGGCGATGTCGGGGAAGGCGTCGGTCGGCGCCGGAGGCCGCGCCCAGGCGGGCGCGGCCAGGCAGAACAGGCTCAGCGCCAGGAGGCGCAGGCGCCGACCCATGGCCTCAGCCGCCGAGCAGGTCCCGCAGGCCGCGCAGGCGGTCGCGCACGCCGGACTTCTTCTTGTCCTCCTGCGCCGGCTGGGCGGGCTGGCTGTCCGCCGGTTCGCCCTGGGCACGGCCGCGCAGGCGCTCGGCGCTCATGTGGTTGCAGAAGTCGGCGTACTCGCGGTCGCCCACGGCGGTGTAGCCGCGCCGCGCGCAGTGCTGGGCGGCGAAGGCCCTGGCCTGCTCCGGGCACTGACGGGCCAGGAAGGCGCCGTGGTCGATCGGATTTGCGCGGCCACACAGCTGCTTCACCCGCTCGGGGCAGAAGTCGGCCACGACCTCGTAGCGGTCGGCGGTCTCGGACCAGTCGCAGGCCTGCTTGACCACCCGGGCGCGCGGCAGGCCGCAGCCCTCGAAGGATTCCCACAGGCTGGTGGGGATGCCCTGGCTGCGATGCTGCGCATCCACCTGGTGGGCCTGGTGCAGGGAGTCGATGTCCTCGGACAGCGCGGTCATGCGCGCGCAGAACTGGCGCTTGTGGCTGGCGCACATGGCGTCCGGGCCGAGGAAGTTGTGGCGCATCATGTACGGATAGTCGCCCGGGTTGCCCAGCATGGCCTCGCAGGTCTGCGCCATGCTGGCGTTGGCCTGGGCCAGCGGATTCTCGCGGGCGTAGTTGCAGTCGCCGATGCGCTTGCCTTCGAAGCGCATGATCATGCGCTGGCCTTCGGCGGTGATGTCCATCATGCCGCGATAGGCATCGGCGCCCAGGCGCTCGAACTCGCCGCGGCCTTCCATGCTGGCGTCGCCGGTGCAGCGCATGCGGAAGGTCGACTTGTTGCCGCTGGTCCGGTAGTCGAGCAGCTGGCAGTTCTCGTCCATCGGAACCATTTCCTGGCTGGACTGGTTCTTGGCCGTGCAGACCTCGTTGGTCTGGCCGGGCATGCTGATGTTCATGCCGGGCATTTCCACGGAGGTGGTGACGCGGTAACGGTCACCGGTGGCCTGGCCAAGCGCAGCCGGGGCGAGCAGCATCAGGCCGAGGGCCAGGCTGCGAAACAGGGTATGTGGGGTCATGGGGACTCCAGCGTGTTCTTGTTGTGGATACGCCGAGCCCCTAACGCCGGAAGCCGCGTGCCCAGGCCAGGCACCGGCGGTGTGGTTGCCGGGTGTTCAGCCTTCCCAGGGCGGTAGCCGTTTCGGCACTTGCCGGTTCTTCAGGCGCACGTAGCGGGGCAGGCCGTCGGGGCCGTAAGGCGGCGGCGCTTCGCCGCGGATCAGCGGTTCCAGGTAGCGGCGGGCGGCGGCGGTGATGCCGTAGCCGTCGCGGCGGATGAAGGAGGACGGCATCTTCTTCTCGCGGTTGGCGATCTTCGCCAGCGGCGCCGGCTCGATATGCCAGCGATAGGGCGACTGCGGCCGGCGCACGATCACCGGCATCACGCCGTTCATGCCGGCCAGGGCGTATTCGACCGCATGCCGGCCGACGGCCATGGCCTGCTCCAGGTCGGTCTTCGAGGCGATGTGGCGGGCCGAGCGCTGCAGGTAGTCGGGCAGGGTCCAGTGCACCTTCAGGCCCAGCCGGTCCTTGACCCGCGCCGCCAGGAAGGGCGCGACGCCGCCGAGCTGGGTATGGCCGAAGGCGTCCTTGCCGCCGCCGGCGTCGGCCACGAAGCGGCCGTCGGGGGTGCGGATGCCCTCGCTGGCCACCACCAGGCACCAGCCGATCCGGTCCACCACCTCCCGCACCCGGCGCAGGAAGTCTTCCTCGTCGTAGGGGCGCTCGGGGAAGAGGATGAGGTGCGGCGCATCGTCCCGCTCCCGGCCGGCCAGGCCGGCCGCCGCGGCCAGCCAGCCGGCGTGCCGGCCCATGGCCTCGTAGACGAAGACACGGGTGGAGGTGTCGGCCATGGCCTGCACGTCCAGGGCCGCTTCCGCGACCGAGACGGCGGTGTATTTCGCCGCCGAGCCGAAGCCCGGGCAGTTGTCGGTCAGGGCCAGGTCGTTGTCCACGGTCTTGGGCACGCCGACGCAGGTCAGCGGATAACCCGAGGCCTTGGCCAGCTGCGACAGCTTCTGCGCCGTGTCGGCCGAGTCGTTGCCGCCGTTGTAGAGGAACCAGCGCACCTCATGCGCCTGGAGCACCTCCAGCAGGCGCCGGTACCTGGCCCCGTCCTCCTGCAGCGACTTGAGCTTGTAGCGGCAGGAACCGAAGGCGCCGCCGGGGGTATGGGCCAGGGCGCGGATGTCGGCGGCCGATTCCAGGGAGGTGTCCAGCAGCTCCTCGCGCAGGGCGCCGAGGATGCCGTTGCGGGCGGCCAGGACCTTGACCCGGCGGGCCCGGGCGGCCTGGATGACGGCCGAGGCAGTGGCGTTGATGACGGCCGTGACGCCGCCGGACTGTGCGTAGAGGAGCGTTCCCTTGCCCATGGTTCCGAATGCCTTTCGTTTGACTTGGGCCGTCCCGGCCCGTACCGTTGCCACGTCCGCACGGCCAGTCGGCGGCCCCACTATAGCCAAACGGGGTGAAGACGGCGCCGTGCGTCCTTGTTTTTAAGGGTCTGGAACGCATGCGACTGGTACTTCTTGGCGCGCCCGGTTCGGGCAAGGGCACGCAGGCCGCCCGGCTGCGGGAACACCTTGATGTTCCGCACATCTCCACGGGCGAGCTGCTGCGCGCCGCCGTCAAGGCGGGCACCCCGCTGGGCCTGCAGGCCAAGGCGGTCATGGAGGCCGGCCAGCTGGTTTCGGACGAGATCGTGCTGGGCATGCTCGAGGAGCGCCTGACCGCCGGCGACACCGGCAAGGGCTTCATCCTCGACGGCTACCCGCGCAACCTGGCCCAGGCCAATGCCCTGGACGCCCTGCTGGCCCGGCTGGGCCAGCCGGTGGACATCGCCGTGCAGCTGGACGTCGGCACCGAACTGCTGATCGAGCGACTGGCCGGCCGCGCCCAGGCCGAGGGTCGCGCCGACGACAGCCCGGAAGCCGTGCGCAAGCGCCTTGAGGTGTACGAGGAGGCCACCGCGCCGGTGGTCGACTTCTACGCCCAGGCCGGCCGCCTGGCCCGTGTCGACGGCGTCGGCAGCATGGACGAAGTCTTCGCCCGCATCCTCGCCGCGCTGGAGCGCAGCGCCGGCTGAATCCCGGCGGTGGCGAAGGTTCCCGCCGGCGACGGTTCCTGCGATGCTGGCGGCATGAAACTGCATATCCTCGGTATCTGCGGCACCTTCATGGGCGGTGTCGCGGCGCTGGCGCGCGAACTCGGCCATGAGGTCGAGGGCAGCGACCAGAACGTCTATCCGCCCATGTCCACCCAGCTCGAGAAGCTGGGCATCGCCCTGCGCAGCGGCTATCAACCCGGGCACCTCTCCGCCGATGTGGACGAGGTGGTGGTGGGCAATGCGCTCTCGCGCGGCAACCCGGCGGTGGAACACGTGCTGGATGCCGGCCTGCGCTATGTCTCCGGCGCGCAATGGCTGGGCGAACGGGTACTGCCGGGGCGCGAGGTGCTGGCGGTGGCCGGTACCCACGGCAAGACCACCACGACGTCGATCCTGGCCTGGCTGCTGGAGGCCGCCGGCCGCGATCCCGGGTTCCTCGTCGGCGGCGTGCCGGAGAACTTCGGCGTGTCCGCCCGCCTCGGCAGCGGCCGCGAGTTCGTGGTCGAGGCCGACGAGTACGACACCGCCTTCTTCGACAAGCGCAGCAAGTTCGTGCACTACCGGCCGGTGGTGGCCATCCTCAACAACCTCGAGTACGACCACGCCGACATCTTCCCGGACCTGGCGGCGATCCAGCGGCAGTTCCACCACCTGGTGCGGACCGTGCCGGGCCGCGGCCGGCTGATCGTCAACGGCGAGGACGCCGCCCTGGCCGAGGTGTTGGCCATGGGCTGCTGGACGCCGGTGGAGCGCTTCGGCCTGGACGGCGACTTCGACTGGAGCGCGCGCCTGCATGCCGCCGACGGCAGCCATTTCGACGTGCTGCACGAGGGCGCGGTGGCCGGTACGGTGCGCTGGTCGCTGGTCGGCCGGCACAACGTGATGAACTGCCTGGCCGCCATCGCCGCCGCGCATGCGGTCGGCGCCGACCTGGCCAGGGCCATCCCTGCGCTGGCCGACTTCGTCAGCGTCAAGCGCCGGCTGGAGAAGCTGGGCGAGGCCGGCGGCGTCACCGTCTACGACGACTTCGCGCATCACCCGACTGCGATCCGCACGACGCTCGAGGGCCTGCGCGCCCGCGTCGGCGACGCCCGCATCCTGGTGGCGATGGAGCCGCGCAGCAATTCCATGCGCCTGGGCGCGCATGCCGAGCAGATCGCGCCGGCGCTGGACCTGGCCGACGCCGTGGTCTTCCTGCAGCGGCCCGAGTTGCCCTGGGATGCCGGCAAGGTGATCGCCGCGCTGCGCGGCCAGGGTGAGGTGGTGCCGACGGTGGACGCCATGCTCGAGCGCCTGCGCGCGCTGGCGCGGCCCGGCGACCACCTGGTGTTCATGTCCAACGGCGGTTTCGAGGGCGCGCCGCGGCGCAGCCTGACGGTGCTGGCCGGCTGACGTGGCCACGGTCGAGCTGCCGCTGTTCCCGCTGTCCTCGGTGCTGTTCCCGGGCGGCAGCCTGGCGCTGCGCATCTTCGAACCGCGCTACCTGGATCTGGTGAAACGCTGCGGCCGCAGCGGCGAGGGTTTCGGCATCTGCCTGATCCTGGCCGGACGCGAGGTCGGCGAACCGGCCCTGCCGGCGGCGCTGGGCACCGAGGCGGTCATCGTCGACTTCAGCCAGACCGAGGACGGCCTGCTGGGCATCACCGTCGAGGGCAGGCGCCGCTTCCGGGTAGCGCGCACGCGCATCCGCGACGATGGCCTGGTGCTGGGCGACGTCAACTGGCTGCCCGAGGCCGAGCCGGCCGAACGCCTGCGCGACGAGCACAGCCTGCTGTCGGTGCTGCTGGCGCGTATCCTCGACAAGGCCGGCATCGAACACGAGGGCGCCTGCAAGGGCCGCCTGGCCGAGGCGGCCTGGGTGGGCTGGCGGCTGGCGGAATGGCTGCCGCTGAGCCAGGCCGAGCGCCAGCACCTGCTGCAGGAGGACGACCCGCACGAGCGCCTGCAGCGGCTGGTGCAGCGCCTGCCCGATTTTCAGTCGGACTGAGCCGATTCCGCTTCGCTGCCCGGCGGGCGCAGCCGCAGCACGCGGAAGCCCGGCTCGCGTTCGCCGATCTCCGACTCCATGCCGTGCAGGTCGGCGCGCAGGCCGTCCAGCAGCGCATCTCCGTCGGGTTGCGCCTGCCAGTAGGTGAAGAAGTCCAGGCGGCGGGTGAAGCGCAGGGTGTGCACGGTGCCCATCCACATCGCCTGGTCGCCGGGTTGCAGGTCCCAGGGCGCTTCCCACAGGCGCAGCACCTTCAGTTCCCTGGGATTGCCGGTGCGGCGGACCATCACCAGCGCCTCGGCCCGGCCCTGGTGGGTGGCCGGCAGCACTTTCAGTTCCTGCGGCGTGACCTCGTCGTCCAAGGTTTGCAGCAGGCCGTCCCAGCCGCCGGTCTGCAGTTCCTCCCAGCCGGACAGCAGCAGGCGGGCGCGCACCCCATCCAGCGGGCCGGCGATCTGCACGTTCAGCGGCCAGGCATTGCCGCCATGCCGGTCGTTGCGGCGTGCCGGCAGGGCGGTCTGCCACTCGCGCTCCCACCACGAGGCCCCGTCCAGCGGCAGGTGCGCCAGCGGCGGATCGAAGCGCGCGCGCGTGGCCTCGGCGCTGCGGCTGCCGTGCCAGCCGGCGGCCACGGCAATGCTGACGAAGAAGACCAGGGCCAGCGGTCGCACCCAGAACGAGCGGTCGACGCGGCGCCGGTAGGCGATGCCGAGCGTGGCGATCCACAGCAGGCCCAGGCAGACGCCGGCCAGGACGTCGCTGAGCCAGTGCGCACCCAGGTAGAGGCGGGCGAAGGCCAGCAGGCCCACCACCAGCGCCGCCACCACGTAGGGCCAGACCCGCTGCCGCCCCGGCAGCTCACGGGCGATCAGCACGGCGAAGAAGCCGTAGACCGCCGTCGCCAGCGTCACCGTCACCGAGGGAAAGCCGAAGCCGGCCACGGCGGTGGCCGCCGCCGGCCTGGGCATGTCCAGGGAATAGCCCAGCACCGTGGTCAGCACCAGGGCGAAGGCCGGCGCCGCCAGCCAGTGCCAGGCGGCGATGTAGCGCTTGCGCCACCACAGCCAGGCGAACACCAGCAGCACCGCCGGCGCCAGCACCACCGCATCGCCGAGGGTGGCGAGGAAGGCCATGGGCGTGTCGGCCAGCGGATTGCGCAGGCCGAACATGGCGTGGTGCACGCTCAGGTCCAGAGCCGAGGGTGCGTTGCCGCCGCCGACCGAGCCCAGCACGGTGAAGAAGGCCCAGCCGGCGAACACGATCACCAGGCCCAGCACCAGCAGCGAGGCCGATTCCGGCCGGGTCGGATCGATCAGCGCCTCGGTGTAGCGGCCCAGCACCGGATGCCGGTGCGACCAGTTCAGGGCGCGCTCGAGGATGCCGGTGGCGTGGCCGCCCAGCCAGCGCCAGGTGTAGACCACGGCGGCCCAGATGCAGGCCACCAGCAGCAGCACCACGGTCAGCACGATGGCCAGCGGCCCGGCCACGGCCGAGACCAGTTCCAGCGAGGCGCCGAACAGCCAGCCCGGCGCCAGGAAGGTGACCGACCACAGCACGGCCGCGATCAGGCTGGCCGGCACGTACTGGCCCAGGCGCATCTTCAGCATGCCGGCGATGGCCGGCACGAAGGGCCGGATGGCGCCGATGTAGCGGGCCATGACGATGGACTTCATGCCGTGCCGGCGGAAGGTGACCTCGCCCCGCTCCAGCCACTGCGGATGCTTGGCGAAGGGCCAGCGCTGGCGCAGCTGGTGGCCGTAGCGGCGGCCGATCCAGTAGCTGATGCCGTCGCCGGCGAAGGCGCCGAGGCTGGCGCAGGCCAGGGCATAGGCGCCCTCCACATGGCCGAGGCCGACCAGGGTGCCGACCGCGAACAGCAGGGGCACGGCGGGAACGGCCACGCCCACGATCACGAGGGCGTCGCCGAAGGCGATCAGGAAGATGACCAGGCCCGCCGCGATCGGGTTTTGGCCGATCCAGCTGACGAGGGCGTCGAGGCGGGCCGAATCCATAGGGGCGGAATTATAGGCGGTGTCGCCGGCGCGCCGGGGATAGACTTTCCGCCCATGCCATCGAGGAGGAGGCCATGTCAGGCCTGAAAGGCAAGACCCTGTTGATCACCGGCGCCTCGCGCGGCATCGGCCTGGCGATCGCCCTGCGCGCCGCCCGCGACGGCGCCAACGTCGCCATCGCCGCCAAGTCGGCGGTGCCCAACCCGAAGCTGCCCGGCACCATCCACAGCGCCGCCGAGGCGGTGCAGGCGGCCGGTGGCCAGGCCCTGGCCATCCGCTGCGACATCCGCGAGGAGGAACAGGTGCAGGCGGCGGTGGCGGCCACGGTCGAGCGCTTCGGCGGCCTCGACATCCTGGTCAACAACGCCAGCGCGATCTGGCTGCGCGGCACGCTCGAGACGCCGATGAAGCGCTTCGACCTGATGCAGCAGGTCAATGCCCGCGGCAGCTTCCTCTGCGCGCAGCAGGCCCTGCCGCACCTGCTGAAGTCGGACAACCCGCACATCCTGACCCTGGCGCCGCCGCCCAGCCTGGAGCCGAAGTGGTGGGGCCCGCACCTGGGCTACACCCTGGCAAAGATGGGCATGAGCTTCGTGACCCTGGGCCTGGCGGCGGAGTTCGGTCCGCGCGGCGTGGCGGTGAACGCGCTGTGGCCGCGAACGGTGATCGCCACTGACGCGCTGAACATGATTCCCGGCGTGGATCCGGCCCGCTGCCGCCGGCCGGAGATCATGGCCGACGCCGCGCATGCGGTGCTGACGGCGCCGGCGCGCGAGCTGACCGGCCGCTTCCTCATCGACGAGGACGTGCTGCGCGGGCGCGGCGTCGGCGATTTCGACCGCTACGCGGTACAACCCGGCCAGCCGCTGCTGCCCGACCTGTTCCTGGATGACCCCGAGCTGGGGGGAGGATGGACCCGATGAAATACCTGCACGCCATGGTGCGCGTCCGCGACCTGGACGCTTCCCTGCGCTTCTACCGCGATGCCCTGGGCCTGGTGGAAACCCGGCGCCGGGACTATCCGCAAGGCCGCTTCACCCTGGTCTACCTGGCGGCGCCGGAGAACCCGGAGGTGGAGGTTGAGCTGACGTACAACTACGACGACGAGGACTACGGCAGCGCCCGCAACTTCGGCCACCTGGCCTTCGCGGTGGACGACATCTATGCCACCTGCGAGCGGCTGCAGTCCTTCGGCGTGACCATCAACCGGCCGCCGCGCGACGGGCACATGGCCTTCGTGCGTTCGCCCGACAGCATCTCGATCGAACTGCTGCAGAAGGGCGAGCCGCTGCCGCCGCGCGAGCCCTGGGCCTCGATGCCGAATACCGGCAACTGGTGATCGCGCACCGCTGACGTCGCCGGCGGCGACGGGAAGCGACGGCCTGGCCGCGGCGGGATGCCGGCGCCGGCTCAGGCCTGCGCCAGCGCCTGCCCGAAATCGGCGATCAGGTCGTCCGGATGTTCCAGGCCGACGCTGACGCGCAGCAGGTCCTCGGGGCTCTGGCGCATGCTGCCCTCGACCGAGGCGCGGTGTTCGACCAGGGTCTCCGGCCCGCCCAGCGACGTGGCGTTGCGCACCAGGCGGAAACCGCCGGCCACCCGCAGCGCCGCCTCGCGGCCGCCGCGCACGCGGAAGCTGAGCATGGCGCCGAAGTCGCGCATCTGCCGGGCGGCGATGTCGTGGCCGGGATGCGTGGCCAGGCCCGGCCAGGCCACCGCGATCACCGCCGGATGCGCGATCAGGCGTTCGGCGATCAGGCGGGCATTGCGGCAATGCCAGGCCATGCGCGCCGGCAGCGAGCGCAGGCCGCGCAGCACCAGCCAGGAGGCGAAGGGCGAGGCCACCGGGCCGGTGACGTGGCGGCGGTGCGCCGCGCGCTCGAACCATTCATCGCGCCGGGCGAAGACCAGGGCGCCGCCGAGCGTGTCGCTGTGTCCGCCCATGTACTTGGTGCTCGAATGCATGACCACGTCGGCGCCCAGGGCCAGCGGTCGCTGCAGCAGCGGCGTGGCGAAGGTGTTGTCGCAGGCCAGGCGGGCACCGTGGCCGTGCGCGATCTCCGCCAGGGCGGCGATGTCGGCGATCTCCAGCAGCGGGTTGGAAGGCGTCTCCACCCAGACCAGCCGCGTCTCCGGCCGCAGCGCTGCCCGCACCGCGTCGAGGTCGGCCAGGTCCAGGGCGGTGCCGGTGACGCCGCGTTCGGGCAGGAATTCCCTGGCCAGGCTGCGCAGGCCGGTGTAGCAGTCGCGCGGGTAGAGGAAGTGCGAGCCCGGCGGCAGCGTGTCCAGCAGGCCGTGCATGGCCGCCATGCCGGAGGCGTAGGCCAGCGCCGCCTCGCCGCCCTCGAGCGCGGCCAGCGCGGTTTCCAGCCGCACCTGGGTCGGGTTGGTCTCGCGCTGGTACTCGAAGCCGGCGCGCCGCTCCGCCGCCGGGCCGTGCTCGAAGGTGGTGCTGAGGTGGATCGGCGGGGCGATGGCGCCGGTTTCGCCGTCGGGTTCGCCGCCGGCGTGCACGGCCAGGGTTTCCAGGTGCTTCATGGCGAAGGCTCCAGCAGATGGTGCGCGCGCAGCGCGGCGGCCAGGCCGTCGGCGCCGGTGAAATGGTGGGCATGCAGGCCGGCGGCGCGGGCGCCGTCGGCATTGGCGGCCTTGTCGTCCACGAACAGGGCTTCGGCCGGCGCCACGCCGAGTTCGGCCAGGCAGTCGAGGTAGACCTGCGGATCCGGCTTGCCGCGGCGGAACTGCGCCGAGACGAAGACCGCGTCCGCGAACAGGGGGAACAGCGGCGGGCACATCGCCTGCAGGTGCTCGCGCAGCAGCAGGCCGTTGTTGCTGAGGATGGCGACGCGCGCGTGGCGGGCGATGGCGTGGGCGAGCGCGAGCACGGGCTCATGCGCCTTCATCGCCACGCGGCGGGCGCTGATCCAGTGTTCCAGCGTGACCTCGGCGCCGAGGCGGCGCGAGAGCTCGGCCAGGGTCTGCGGTCCGTCCAGCTCGCCGCGGTCGGCGGCGGCTTCCAGGCCGGACTCGAACAGCGCGGCGTTGACCGCTTCCGGGGTGGTGCCGGTGTCCTGCGCCAGGCGGGCGATCCGCGGCGGGTGCCGGTACTCGGCCAGCACCTCGTCCAGGTCGAACAGCACCAGCGCCGGGCGGTTCATCCGGCCCTGGCGTCGCGGAAGGCGCCGCGGGCCGCTTCGAGGGTGCGGGCGATCTCCTCATCGCCATGCGCGCTGGAGAGGAAGCCGGCCTCGAAGGCGGAAGGTGCGAAGTAGACGCCACGCTTGAGCAGGCCGTGGAAGAAGCGGCCATAGGCGGCGGTGTCGCAGGCCACGGCCTGGGCGAAGGTCTCGACCTTCTCGCTGGTGAAGAACAGGCCGAACATGGCGCAGCTGCGGTTGCTGGTGACGGGAACGCCGGCTTCGGCGGCGGCGGCTTCCAGGCCGTCGCAGAGTTCGTGCGTGCGCTGCTCCAGCTTCTCGTGGAAGCCCGGCTCCTGGATCAGCTTCAGCGTCGCCAGGCCGGCGGCCATGGCCACCGGATTGCCACTCAGGGTGCCGGCCTGGTAGATCGGGCCGCTGGGCGCGACCTGGCGCATCAGGTCGGCGCGGCCACCGTAGGCGCCCACCGGCATGCCGCCGCCGATGATCTTGCCGAAGGTGCTCAGGTCGGGGGTGATGCCGTAGCGCGCCTGGGCGCCGCCGAGGGCGACGCGGAAGCCGGTCATCACCTCGTCGAAGATCAGGATGCTGCCGTGCTTGGTGCAGAGGTCACGCAGGTGCTGCAGGTAACCCTCGCGCGGCAGGATGCAGTTGGCATTGCCGACGATGGGCTCGACGATGACGCCGGCGATGTCGGCGCCGTGCTCGTCGAACAGGCGCGTCGCCGCCTCGAAATCGTTGTAGGGCAGGGTCAGGGTGAGGTCGGCCAGGGCCTTGGGCACGCCCGGCGAATTCGGAACGCCGAAGGTGAGCGCGCCGGAGCCGGCCTTCACCAGGAAGCTGTCGCCATGGCCGTGGTAGCAGCCCTCGAACTTGACGATGCGCGAGCGGCCGGTGGCGCCGCGCGCCAGGCGGATGGCCGACAGGGTGGCCTCGGTGCCGGAGTTCACCATGCGCATCATTTCCATCGAGGGCACCAGCCGGCGCACTTCCTCGGCCATCTCCACCTCGAGGGCGTTGGGCACGCCGAAGCTCAGGCCGTCGCGCATCACCTTCGCCACCGCCTCCAGCACGGCCGGATGGGCGTGGCCGGCGATCATCGGACCCCAGCTGCCGACGTAGTCCACGTAGCGGTTGCCGTCCACGTCCTCGATGTACGCGCCCTCGGCGCGGGCGGCGAAGAAGGGCTCGCCGCCGACCGAACGGAAGGCGCGCACCGGCGAGTTCACGCCTCCCGGCATCAGCGCCTGGGCGCGGGTGAAGAGGGCGTGGCTGCGTTCGGTATTCATGGACGGGTGTTCTCGTGGGAAGTCGTTGCGAACAGGCGCGTGAAGGCGCGGGCGACGGCGACGGGATCGGGAGCGTCGAAGACCGCGCCGATCACCGCCAGCAGGTCGGCGCCGGCGGCGATGACCGGTGCGGCATTGTCCGGCGTGAGCCCGCCGATCGCCACCCGCGGCAGGCCCAGGCCGGCGCTTTCGCGCAGCAGGCCCGGGTGGGCGTGGCGGGCGCCGGGCTTGGTGCCGGAGGGAAAGAAGGCGCCGAAGGCGATGTAGCTGGCGCCGGCCGCGGCCGCGGCGCGGGCGCGCTCCAGGCTGTCGTAGCAGGAGGCGCCGAGGATGGCGCCGGGCCCGAGCGCGGTCCGGGCCTCGGCGAGGACGCCGTCGTGTTCGCCCAGGTGGGCGCCGTCGGCGCCGATCCCGGCGGCCAGGCGCCAGTCGTCATTGACCAGCATGGGAATGTTGGCGGCGCGGCAGGCGGCCAGCACGGCCGTGGCCTGTTCGCGCGCAAGGTCCCGGCCGGCCAGCTTGTTCCGGTACTGGACGAGGGCGGGGCGAGTGGCCAGCAGCGGCTGCAGGCGGGCCAGCAGGCGGCCGGTGTCGGGCTCGTCGGGGGTCAGCAGGTAGAGGCCGCGGCGCGGCCAACGGGGGGTGTTCATCTCAAAGCCGCCGCCATGGTGCGACAATGTTAGCCCTTACCGCATGACCGAGGCCGCAATGGGCAACACCGACACCGCCACGACCTACCGCACCTGGATGTGCGTGGTCTGCGGCTTCACCTACGACGAGGCGGCCGGGCTGCCGGAAGAGGGCATCCCGCCCGGCACCCGCTGGGAGGACATCCCGGACGACTGGTGCTGCCCGGACTGCGGTGTCACCAAGGAAGACTTCGAGATGGTGCCGGCGGGCTGAGGCCCGCCGCTCAGTTCAGCCGGACCGGCTGTCCGGCCAGGACCACCAGGGCTTCGCGCACGGCGTCGGCGTCCTCGGCTTCGGGCTGCATCTGCAGGTAGCGGCCGAGGTCCTCGCGGGCGCCGCGGATGTGGCCCAGTTCCAGGTAGGCCAGGCCGCGGTCGCGCACCGCGTCGGCCATGTCCGGCACCAGCTTCAGCAGGCGGTCGGCGCAGCGGGCCACGCGTTCCCAGTCGGCGCTGTCCTGGTAGAGGCCCTTGAGGTTGCGCAGCATGCGCACCAGCATCGCCCGGTTCGAAGCGGGGGCGAGGATCTTCAGCAGCAGGCCGTCATCGGGCGGCTGGCCGCCCAGGTGGGGCACCGCCCGCGAACGCAGTTCCTCGGCGCTGACCGGCCGGCCCTTGTTGAAGGGATCCAGCACCAGGATGCCGTCGTCCACCGGCAGCCGCACCAGGAAATGGCCGGGGAAGGAAACGCCCTGCAGCGGCAGGCCGAGCCGGCGCGTCACTTCCATCTGCACCAGCGCCAGCGAGATGGGGATGCCCAGCTTCCGGTCCACCACCTCGTTGAGGTAGCTGTTGCGCGGGTCGTCGTAGTCGGTGGTGTTGCCGGCGAAACCCAGCTCCTCGAACAGGTAGCGGTTCACCTCGGTCAGGCGGGTGGCCAGGTCGGTGCTGTCGTCGACGCGCTGGCGCAGGTCCTCGGCCCAGGCTTCCAGCTGGGCGGCGTAGCCCTCGGCATCGAGGTCGGGGTATTCGTCGCGGGCGATCAGCAGCGCGGTGCCCAGCAGCGGCAACTCGTCGTCGGCCAGCCGCGCCAGTGCATTCCAGTCGGGCAGAACAGGGCGTGCCATGCCGCCAATGTGGCGGCGATGGCCTGGGGAATCAAGCGTTCGCTCAGGGCTTGCCGATTTCCGGGATGTCCGGCGAGAACCGGATGACGTCGCCGCGCTTGACGCCCAGGCGCCTGGCGGTGCCGGCGTTCAGTTCCAGCACGTACAGCGCCGGGCCGGCGCTGGGATAGGGCGGGCAGCGGCTGCCGAGCGAACAGGGCGAGGCCTGGCTCACCGACACCAGTCGCCGCTGGGCGTCGAAATACAGGATGTCCAGCGGAATGCGGGTGTTCCGCATCCAGTAGGCCAGCGGCTGTTCCTGCTCGTGCACGAACAGCATGCCGGCGTCGGCCTCGAGGCGGTCGCGGAACATCAGGCCGCGGGCGCGCTCGTCGTACTCGTCGGCAATTTCGACGCGGAAGCGCTCGCCCCCCAGCTCCACCCAGGGCTGGCTGGTGGCGCAGGCGGCGAGCAGCAGCAGGGGCAGGCAGGACATCAGGCGGGTGGCGCGGCGCATGGGATCGGCGGAATGGGGCGTTGGCGGGACGTTCCGGGATGCGGGTCGGGGGTGTCAAGGCGGGGAGGGGCTTCCCAATTTCGGGGCCTGCCGCTATCCTGCGCGGCCCTCCTGGACCCCGGCCCCGCCGGACCGCCCGGGAGGACCGAAAAACACCGATTTCGGGTGTTGACGGTTCCGGAAAGTGCCGTATAATGTGCGGCTCCCTCGGGCGAAATGCCCGGGCCCTGGGCGAAGGCCTGGCGGATTGGATCTTTGACAGT
>Ga0207873_1000116_pt1 | contig 83852 bp, 75 predicted proteins | sample BGWIniCompost_FD_187373 | JGI IMG/M metagenome (GOLD analysis project Ga0207873, IMG submission 187373) | Cellulose adapted compost microbial communities from Newby Island Compost Facility, Milpitas, CA, USA - BGW Initial Compost (SPAdes)... ... | reverse complement strand
ACGCCGCGGCGGCCCGCCAGGTCTTCGCGAACTGCGAGGCGGCGGCGGTCGGGCGCGCCCTCGCCAACCTGGGGTTGGCCGGGCCGCTGCGTCCCTGCCGAGAAGAGATGGTGAAGGTACTGCGTCTCCGCGGGGCCGACGGCGAACGCGGTCCGCATGCGCCGCCGGTGGGGGCCGCCCCCACGGCGCCGCCAGCCCAGCGCCTCCGCGCGCTGCTCGCCGAGCTCCGGCTCCCGGCGGAGCGGCGCCGCCGGATCGAGGCACGGCTCCGCCAGGGGTTGACCGACCGAGACGCGCACGAGCTCGAGGCCTACCTGCTGGCGCTGCGGGCCGGGGGGCGGATCCGCCGGCGGGCCGGGGTAGACGGCCGGCACGCGCGCCGGTAGCTTGACCTGGCATGAGGTGTCCCGTCTGTCAGTCGGAGGGGCAGGGCGCCTACTGCGCCGCGTGCGGCGCGCCGCTGGAGGGTGCCCCGTGCCCCGGGTGCCAGGCGCCGCTCGTGCCCGGCGCCCAATACTGCGTGGCGTGCGGCCGGCCAGTCCGGGCCGCCGCGTCGAACCTGCCGTGGTACATCGCCGGCGCCGCACTGGTCGCGCTCATTGCCGTGGTCCTCACGGCCGTGCTGCGCACCGGACAGCCCGCATCCGCCGCGACCGGGGCGCCGGCGGCTTCTGCTCCCGCCGGCTCCGCCACGACGGCCGCCCCGCCGCTGACCGGCACGCCCCGCGAGCAGGCGGACCGCCTGTTCAACCGGATCATGCAGGCGAGCGCGGCGGGTGACAGCGCCGAGGTCAGCTTCTTCCTGCCGATGGCGCTGGCCGCGTACCGCGACGCCGAACCCCTCGACGCCGACGGCCTCTACCACCTGAGCGTGCTGGAGAACGCGGCCGGCGACCCGGCCTCTGCCCGCGCCACGGCCGAGCGCATCCTGGAGGCGGACCCGGACCACCTGCTCGGCCTCGCTGCGGCGGCCCGGGCCGCGCGGGACGCCGGCGACACCGCCGCGGCGCGCCGCTACTACGGCCGCCTGCTCGAGGTGTACGACGCGCAGCGACAGCGCGCGCTGCCGGAGTACGCCGACCACACGATGATCCTGCCGCTCTATCAGCAGGAAGCGCGCGACTTCCTCGGGCGCTGAACGGCTCTGGCGGCCACGCTCTCTCAGAGCGCGGCGAGCAGACGCTCGGGATCCACGGGCTTCGTGAAGAACAGGTCCACGCGGTGGCGCTTGACCTCGTCGCCCACCCGCTCCAGCGACGTGCCGGTGATCACGCCCACCCGCACCGCAGGGTCCATCGCACGCAGCCGCTCCACCAGTTCCCAGCCATCGAGGCCCGGCAGCCCGAGGTCGGTCAGCACCGCGCGGTAGCGCCCCGGCTCGAACGCCGCGACCGCCGCCTCGCCACTGCTGGCCGTCACGACGTGGAACCCGCCCGAGCGCAGCGTCGCCGCCATCGCCTCGAGACTCAACGGGTTGTCGTCCACCAGGAGGATGCCGGGGGGCGGGTTCGCGCGCTCTGCCACGGGCGGGGCGAGGGGCAGGCGCAGGAGGACGGTGGTCCCGACGCCGGGCCAGCTCTCGAGCTCCATGCTCCCGCCGTGCCGCCGCACGATCCCCGCGACCTGCGACAGGCCGAGGCCGGTGCCCCGCGGGCCCTTCGTCGTGAAGAACGGCTCCGGCGCACGCTTCAGCACCTCACGGGTCATGCCCACGCCCGTGTCCTGCACGGCCAGCACGACGTGGTCCTCTTCCCGCCGCCCGACGAGGCGCAGCATGCCACCGTCCGGCATCGCGTCCACCGCGTTCAGCATCAGGTTCAGCAACGCCTCGCGGAGCTCGATGGCGTTGGCATGCACCAGCAGGTCCTCCCCGACCGACTCCTCGATCCGGACCGGGCCGCCCGCGCTGCGCAGGTCGAGCACCGGCCGCACCAGCTCCACCGCCTCCCGGACCAGGCTCGTCAGCGACACCGTCGTCCGCCGCGACGTGTCCGGCCGCCGCTGCGTGAAGCTCTGGATGCGTCGCACGGTCTCGGCGCCATCCCGCGCCGCCATGAGGATCCGCTCCGCGAAGACACGGACGTTCTCCGGGTCGTCCGGCCTGGCACGGATCAGCTCCGCGAACGCCACGATCGGGTTCAACGCGTTGTTGATGTCGTGCGCGACGCCCGCCGCCACCTCCCCCAGCGCCGCGAGCCAGCGGGTGCGCGAGAGACTCTGCTGCTTCTCCTCCGCACTGATCCGGCCCTCGCCCTCCGGCTCCGCCGCCGACCGGCCCTGGTTTGAGACGATCGCTTGCAGATCGGCCAGTAGCCGCAGCAGCTCCAGGGCGCGTTCATCCACCCCGGCCCGCAGGTTCACCGCCACCAGCGCACCCACACCCACGCCCGCACGCCGCACCGGCACCGCCACCGCGTTCCGCAGCTCGTCGCCGGCCGTCAGCGCCAGCAGGAGCCCATCCGGCGCGAACGGCACGGGCGCCGCGAGCCGGACCGGCGCCTCCTCGGCCAGCGCGCGGTGAACGAGTGTGCCCGCGCGAGGGAACCGGCGCCCGCGCGCCGCGGCCGCGGCCTCGGCCACCGCCGCGACCTGCGCAACGCGCAACTCGCGCCCGCCCCGCTCCAGGTCGATGACCGCGAAGACGGCCGCATCCAGCAGGCGCAGCGCTCCCTGCGCCAGGAGAGCCTCGATGGCGTTGACCGGCCGCTGCTCGGCGAGCGCCGCGCACACGCTCGCCACCAGCGCCAGGGCGCCGGAATGGCCGGCGTCTTCGGTTTGCTGCCAGATGCCGCTCACACGCGCTCCTCCGGGCGCACGGAAAGCACCGCGCAGCTCAACGTTGCAGTACAGGATCCACGGGTCGAGGGAACGGGCCGCCCCCCGGCACCCGCGTGGCCGGTGCCCGCCGGGAGAACGGAACGCCGCGTCCCCCGAGCTCACAACCCCGTCGGCAGATCAATGAACTCCCACGGCAGACCGAAACGTTCCTCCAGGTGCGCGGCCAGCGCACGCACACCCCATACCTCCGTGGCGTAGTGGCCGCCGTAGTAGACGTTGATCCCGCCCTCCATCGCATCGAAATACGTGTGGTGCGCTCCCTCGCCGGTCACATAGGCGTCCAGACCCGCCGCGATCGCCGCGCCGATCATGCTCCCGCCCTGACCCGTGATCACCCCGACCCGCCGCACCACCTCCGGGCCGCCCGGCATCAGCTTCACCGGACCGCCGAGCAGCTCGTCCAGCCGCGCCGCCAGCGCCTCCCGCTTCAGCTCCAGCTCCCCCCACACCCCCAGCTCCACGCCCTCGTAGTCGCCGAACCGGCCCTGGACCCGGATGCCCAGCGCCTGCGCGAGCACCACGTTGTTGCCGACCTCGGGATGCACGTCCAGCGGGATGTGCGCCGAGTACACCGCCACGCCCGCGTCCAGCAGCCGCTTCACCTTCCGGTACCGCCGCCCCGTCAACGGCCGGTGACCATCCCAGAACAGCCCGTGATGGACCAGCAGCAGGTCGCAGCCCCGGGCCACCGCCTCCCGGATCGCCGCCTCGCTCGCGTCCACCGCCGCCGCCACCCGCGTCACCTGTCCGCCGTTCTCGACCTGCAACCCGTTCAGCGCCACCCGGGAATCCGGCACCTCCCGCACCCTGAGATATTCGTCGAGATAGCTGACCAACTCCTGGAGTCTCATCCGCGCAAATCCTTTTGCCGTAGCCGCCTAGCCCATCCGCCGCCGCCGCAGCCTGTGGATAAACAACCGTAGTTTTTCCACCGAACGCCCGGACGACGCCGGAACCAATCCAGTAACTGGTTGCGGAGAAACAACTTACGAATTATCCACAGTTTGTGGAAAAGAACGCGCGGCGCACCCCTGGCCATGCAGGAGTGCGCCGCCTTCAACGGCAGCCGGGCGACCCGTCGCCCCACGGCAGGCGGGGCGGGGGATCGCGTGCTCATCTGTTCGCCGGGCCGACCCGGCGCTCCCGGGGGCCTCGAGGAGGGGCCGGCCCGCCGCCAGCACACGGGGCGGACCCGCCACCGCTCAGGCCCGGGTGCGGCGAGGCGCTCGGCTCAGGGATGCGCCCGGCCCGCCCCGTCCGTCCGCCGGGGTGCCGCGGGGCCCTGGCCCGGATGGTCCGCCCGCGCACACGGCCCGTCTCCAGGCCGGGCGGGTGCAGACGCCGGCGCCTTACCGCGCGATCGCGGGCTTGCCCTGCTCGGGCTGCCCTGCGCCGGGCTTGGAGGCCTCGGCCGCGGCAGGCGCCGCCTGGGGCTTCGCCTGCGCCTTCGGGACGGTGACCTCGCCGGTGAAGACGTTGCCGTTGACGCGCCCACCCTCGTCGAGCTTGATCCGGCGCGCGCGGATCTCGCCCTCGATGACGCAGGTCGCCTGGAGCTCGAGGCGGCTCTCGGCGATGATGGAGCCGCTGACCCGGCCGCCGATCACGGCGTCCTGCGTCATCACATCGCCCTGCACCACGCCGTCCTTGCCGATCACCACCGCCTTTCCGGCGCGGACCGTGCCCTCGACGGTCCCCTCGATCCGGAGCGTTCCCTCGGTCTCACAGTCGCCGATGACGCGCATCCCCGGCCCGATGATCGAGATGACGCCGTCACGCGGGGGCTGCGGGATCTGATTGTCCTTCGACATCGCCTCGCCACTCGTTTGGAGGTCCTTCGATCTTCCGAATCGACCCAACATCACGGCTGCCTTATCATGACGAGGGGGTCGATGGCCTCGCCGTTCCGGCGTACCTCGAAGTGGAGGTGCGGGGCCGTGGAGCGGCCGGTGGAGCCGCTGAGCGCAATGACCTCGTGCCGCTCGACGCGGTCACCGGGCGCCACGAACAGGCGAGACGCGTGCCCGTACATCGACTCGATGCCGCCGCCATGGTCGATCAGCACGAACTGGCCGTACACTTCGTCGGTGCCCGCGGCCGAGACGACGCCCGGGCCCGCGGCGCGGATGTAGGAATCTTTCGGCACCGCGATGTCGATCCCCGGGTGGTTGGATTCGCCCGCGGCCATGCGGCGCGTGATGTACCCGGCCTCACTCAACGGCCACGCGTCCGGCTGCGATGGCTGCTGCGGACCCGCGTCCTGCAGCGACGACTCCTGCCGCAACGGCGGGAGCACCGGCTCGGGCTGCTTCGCGTCGCCCGTGGCGCCGAGCAGGTTCCGCACCCGCTCGTATTGCGCCTCCGCCTCCGCGAGCGCACGCGCCAGCTCCGCCACCTGCCGGCGTTCCTCCTCGAGCCGGGCGACCTCGCGCTCGAGCGCCGGGACCCGGGCGGCCTGTGCGGCGATGTACCACCAGGATGCGGCCATGATGATGAACAGCACGAGCAACCCGCCCGCCGCGCCGAGCAGCAGCCGTAGACGGCGATACGAGATCTCGTAGGTCCGCGTCTCCAGATCGCCGTGCGGAACGACGATCAACGTTAACCGGCGCTCATCCGCCATGCCAGCCCTCACTCCCAGGAGAGGCCCGCCCAGGCACCGCAGGGTCTCGCCCGGTCTGAACGGGCGCGCTGCGCCGCAGGGCGCTCGTGGCGCTCATGCGAGACGATCCCCTCGACCACCGTGACTCGACTCCCTCCGGCCGGGACGGGCGCCTCGACCTATCCGCGCGCTCCTCCGGCGCGACGCGAAACCACGGTGTTCGCCGGTGTGCCCCCGCCCGCTCGAGACGGACGCGTCCCGACGGCCCGCCGGCCCGGGAAGGGCAAGACGTTCACGACACCGCCTCCGCGGCAGGGCTGCCCACCAGCAGCTCGTAGATCCGCTCGAAATCCTCGGCCCCGTAGAACGGGATCTCGATGTAGCCCCTGTTGCCGCGCCTCCGGTGGATGCGCACCGCGGTGCCCAGCGCGCGCTGGAGCTCCTCCTCCAGGCGGCGCTCCGTGGGATCGCGACGCCGCTCCTGCATCTTCGGCGTCCGGACCGCCCGGGCCCGCTGCACCTGCGCCTCCACCTTCCGCACACTCCACCCCTCCCGGACGGCGCGCTCGGCGAGCTCGATCATCTGGCGCTCGCTGCCGGCGCCGAGCAGCGCCCGGGCGTGGCCTGCGCTCAGCTTCCCCTCCTCCACCAGCCTCCGGACCACAGCAGGCAACTGCAATAGCCGCAAAGAGTTGGCGACGGTGGAGCGGTCCCGCCCCACCGCCTCGGCCACCTCCTGCTGCGAGAGGCCGAACTCGTCCATCAACTGGCGGTACCCTTCCGCCTCCTCGAGCGGCGAGAGCGCGGCCCGCTGGAGGTTCTCCACCAGCGCCAGCACCAGCAGCGTCCGGTCGTCGACCTCCCGGACCACCGCCGGGATCTCCCGCATCCCGAGCCGCATGGACGCGCGCCACCGCCGCTCCCCCGCCACCAACTCCCACGCGGGGCCGCTCGCGCCGCCCCGCGCCGGGCGGACCACGATCGGCTGCAGCAGCCCGTTCTGCTTGATGGACTCCGCGAGCTCGGCCAGCTCCTCCTCGCGGAACTCACGACGGGGTTGGAATGGGTTCGGCGCGATGTCGGCGATGGGAATCCGGCGTGCCTCCCCACCGGATCCCGCATCCGCGGTCAGGTATTCGCCCAGCAGCGCTCCGAGCCCACGGCCCAACCGGTCTCGGCGGTTCATCGGTCAGACGCTCCGGGTCAGCTCTCCGCCACCGCCGGCTCGGACGGGGGCGCGGCCGCGCCCTGCTCCCAGCCCGCGCCTGCGTCCGGCTCACCCGCGCCCCCCGCCGGCCGCGCGGCCCGCGCCATGACCTCCCGCGCAAGGGCGAGGTAGCTCTGCGCACCGACGGACTGGATGTCGTACAGCACGATCGGCTTGCCGAAACTCGGCGCCTCGGCCAGCCGTACGTTGCGTGGGATGGCGGTCCGGTAGACGCGGTTGCCGAAGTACTCCTTCGCCTCGTCCGCGACCTGGCGCGAGAGGTTGAGGCGCTGGTCGTACATCGTCAGCAGCACACCGTCGATCTGCAAGCGCGGATTGATGTTACGTTGGACGAGGCGGACCGTGTTCAGGAGCTGGGACAGCCCCTCCAGGGCGTAGAACTCGCACTGGATCGGGATCAGCACGGCGTCCGCCGCGGCGAGGGTGTTCAGCGTCAGCAGCCCGAGAGAGGGCGGGCAGTCCACCAGGATGAAGTCGTACCGCTCGCGCACCGGCTCCAGCGCGCGCCGCAGCACCAGCTCGCGCTCCGGTCGGTTGACCAGCTCGACCTCGGCGCCGACCAGGTCGCGGCTCGAGGGGGCGACGTCGAGGAACGGGAAGTGGAGGCCGCGGATGAGGACGTCGTCGATCGGCACCCCCTCGACCATGACGTCGTACATCGACGCCTCCACGTTGGCGCGGTCGACGCCGATCCCGCTGGTCGCGTTGCCCTGGGGGTCCATGTCGATGACGAGCGTGCGCCGCTCGGCGACGGCCAGGCAGGCACCCAGATTGATGGCGGTCGTGGTCTTGCCGACGCCGCCCTTCTGGTTCGCTATGGCAATGATGCGGGACATGCGCTCCAGCTCTGGTCGTCGCTCGACTGGGGAGTGCAGCAATATAACGCACTCGTCCGCGCGCGCAAATGACCCTGGGGGCGGGATCCCGCCGGGGCCGGGCGAGGAGGCCGGCCGCCGCCGTGGCAGGCGCCCGGGAGAGCGGGGCAGGGCTGCGGCGACCGCGTCCCGGCCTGACCGACGAAGCACCGATGGACGCGGCTCGGCGGCTTGACCGTGTCGGGGCGCGCGTCAGAGATTGCGAACCCCCACACCACATCATCCCGTGATCCGGAGAAGGACCATGAGGCCGCGGAACCCGACCCTCCGCGCGATCGCGGCGGTGCTGCTCGTGCCGCTCGCCGCGGCGTGCGACAGCGACGACGTCGCCCCCACCGATCCGGTGCCGGACGTGCTGGCCGGCCGCTGGGTGGCGACGCCCGAGTGCCGGCCGGCGTGCGAGTTCAGCGTGACGCTGACGGAGAGCCCCGGCCAGACCATCAGCCTCCTCGATCCGCCGATCTCGGCCTCCATCGAAGTCGAGGTCTCGACGGGCGGCGGGTTCGTGCTGAGAGCGGAGCTGTACGGCTTGGACTTCGTGTCGGCGGGGACGGCACGGACGGCGGGGTCCAAGATCTACATCACGCTGCCCTCGGGCGCCGTGGACACGGCGACGTACTCGATCTCCGGCTCCACCCTCACCCTCGATTACCAGAACGAGCTCCGGAACGTGGACTTCGACGGCGACGGGCAGCCGGACCCGGGTCGGGTGCGGGCGGTCCTCCAGCGTGTGTCCTCGCCGGTCGCGCGCAGCCGGTAGAGCCGGGAGCGGGTCCGGGTCGGCGCACGACGGCGCACCCCGGTCCGCCCGGCACCTGCGCTCCCGGGTTCCACGGCCCGTCACGCCGTGGCGGCGCGACCGACCCCCACTGGCGATCCGGGCGTCGGCCGCCGCGCCCTCTCCGGTGCTCGCGCCCGTGGAGTCCGGTTTCCCCGGCCGGCGTGTGAGGGGGTGGCCGAAAGCGGGCTAGGCCCCGCCCGGGCCGGCGGCCCTCCCCCTCCAGCCTCGCCCCGCCGGCGGCCGGCTGCTCGCCGCCCCGTCACCCGCCCGCGGCGTGCCTGTTTCACGTGAAACAGAGCTCCGAAGATCTTTGCTGCCACGCAGTTAGGTGGCATACCCGTTGCACCCCCTGGGGTAGGGAGGCGCCCCCGGCTGGCCGGGGCCCGGCCAGCCGGCGTTGCGTGGGGCGGACGCCGGGGCGACCCGGCCGGCGGCCAGACACACCCGCGACGGTCGCGGCCGGAGCGCCCGTGTCCACGAGCGGGAGGTGCAGCGATGGCAGTCCAGCGACGGTGGGACCGCGAAGAGCGGCCCGTGACCCGCGCCCAGGCCCCGATCGGCGACCTGATCCGGAACCTCGGACAGGACAGCGTCGATCTCGTCCGCCAGGAGATCAACCTGGCCAAGCTGGAGATCAAGGAGTCCGTCAGCCAGATCACCCGCGGCGCCATCGGCGCGGCCCTCTGGGGAGGCATCGCCCTCGTCGGCGGGCTCGCCCTCACCGCCTGCCTGATCCTCCTGATCGGGATGGCGCTCGACGGCGCCTACTGGGCCGGCGCCCTGATCGTCGGCGCGGTGTTCGTCCTCCTCGGCGCGCTCATGGCGTGGCGCTCCGTCAACAAGATCCGCGAAACGGACTTGAGGCCGGACGAGACCATCGACACTTTGAAAGAGGACCGGCGCTGGCTCGGCCGCGAGGCCAGGGAGTTCCGGCAGGAGCTCCGGGCATAGGGCCACACGCCCCGGCCAGAGACCAAAGGCGGGGCGCCACTCGCGCCCCGCCTTTCCTGTGGCTCCCGCGGCCGGCCCGGCGCGCCACAACGGACCACTCACCACACCGACTCCGGAACCGAAATGCCAGAACTGACCGAAACCCGCCGCGCCTTCCGCATCCACGGCCGCGTCCAGGGCGTCGGCTTCCGCATGTGGACGTATCGGACGGCCAGCGAGCTCGGACTCCGCGGCACCGTCCGCAACATGCCCGACGGGACCGTCGAGGTGGTGGCCGCCGGCCCGCTCGAGGCCCTCGACCGGCTCCGCACCCTGCTCCACGAAGGCCCGCCGGCCGCGGAGGTCGCCCGCGTGGACGAGACCGAGCCGCCGGCGGGCGACCTGCCCGCCGGCTTCGAGATCCGCTAGCTCGCCCGGATCCGCCCCCTCCGACGAAAACACACCGCCCGCCCGGCAGCGCCGGGCGGGCGGGTCCCGAAACCACTCAGACGATTCCGGCGGCCGAGAAAGCCAACGGGCGACATCGCCCTGCGCGGCGGGCCGCCGGCTCTCACGGCGACGCCCGCACCCGCTCCGTGCCGCCACCCACCCCCGCCTGCTTCAGCCGCCGGCGCTCCCGGTTCAGCATCACCTGCTGCGGGATCGTCGCGAAGTTCATCGCCGTGTAGAACAGGTTCAGCCCGGACGCCAGCGAGAAGAAGATGAACACCATGAAGACCGGCATGAACCAGTTCATGAACTTCATCTGCGGGTTCGGCGGCAGACCCGCCTGGCCGATCTTCTGCAGCACGAACATGCTCACGCCGAGAAGCAGCGGCAGGATGAAGTACGGGTCCGGCCGCGAGAGGTCCGGCAGCCACAGGAACCCGACGCCGCGGAACTCGATCGTGCCCTGGAAGACGAAGAACAGCGTGATCAGGAGCGGCCAGGGGATCAGGAGCGGCAGACACCCGCCGAACGGGTTGAACCCCTCCTCCTTGTAGAGCTGCAGCATCGCCTTCTGGAGCTGCTCCGGGTTGTTGCGATACTTCTCCTGGATCTCCCGGAGCCGCGGCTGGAGCTCCATCGTCTTGAGCTGCGAGCGCATCGCCTTCGCGTTCAGCGGCCAGAGCACCGCCCGCATCAGCACGCCGAACAGGATCAACACCCAGCCGTAGCCGATGCCGAGCACCTCGTGCATCCCCACCAGCGCCCAAGTGACCAGGTGGGCCAGCGGCCGGATGATCGGCCGCAGCAGGCGCCAGCCGTACGGGTTCACGTCCTCGAGGCCGCGCCCGATCTGCGCCAGGATCTTGTAGTCCTGGGGGCCGACGTAGAGCTCGTAACCGAATGTCTGATCAGCAGTTACGGGAATCGTAGCCGCCAGGTCCGCCGCGTGCGGCGTCGGCACCGGCTCCGCGATCAGCCCGCCCAGCCGGCGTCCCGGCTCCTCGCCCGGCGCCAGCGCCGCGACCAGGAAGTACTTGTTCTTCAGCGCGACCCAGTAGAACGGCCCCTCCTCGACGCGCCGCTCGTCCACGTCATCGAGCCGGACGCTGCGGATGCCGCGCGACGAGCCGTTGACCACGTAGGCGAGGTTGCGGTGGTCCTCACGGGGGTCGGCCTCGTTGATGGCCAGGGTGGGACCGATCTCCAGGAGCACGGTGCGCGGCGGAGAGCCGAAGCCGGAAAGCCGGCCCTCCACGTTCACCAGGTAGCTCGACGGATCGAACGTGTACCGCAGCTCGACGGTGCGGCCCGCCTCATCCGTGTGGGTGAGGGTCAGGGTCCGGGGCGCATCGCCCGGCTGGAGCCGGATGTCCTCGGCCGGCTCCGCCCGGAACGCGACGCGGGAGAGGTCCACGTCCTCCACGCCCGGCCAGCTCAACGCGTACGAGACCAGCGCGCCGGCGTCTGTCGGCACGAGCTGGACGGGCCCGTCCCGGGTGAACGACTCGAACCGCAGCAGCTCGGCGGAGACCAGCGCGCCTCCGGCGGTGGAGATCCCGTACCGGTACAGCGGCGATTCGATGAAGATGGTGTCGGTCGCGACGGCCGTGGCCGGCTGGGCCGGCGCGGCGCCGGGCGGCTCCGCCGGCTCGAGCGCAGGCGGCCGACGCAGCGCGGCGGTGTCCGCGGCTGCCGCGACCGTGTCGGGCACGCCGGCCGGCTGCGGGGGGACGGGCGGGAACAGCAGGTGTGTGATGACGACAACGGCGATCATCAAGACGACCGCCAACAGAAGACGCGCGCTATCCATTCACAGTCCCAGGCATCACTCCGTACAGCGGCGCTCGGGATCCGGCAGCCCGGGAGGGCCGGGCTCCGACTCCGATCACGGAACGGGATCGTACCCGCGTCCGCCCAGAGGGTGGCACCGGAGCAGGCGCCGGGCCGCGAGCCAGACGCCGCGCCCGGCGCCGTAGCGCCGGATCGCTTCTTCGGCGTACGCGGAGCAGGTCGGCGTGAACCGGCAGGCCGGGGGCAGGCGCGGCGAGATCCCCGCCCGGTAGAAGCCGATCAGCGCGAGGAGGATCCGCGCGAGCATCGCCTGTCCGTCCATTCGATCAGTTCGCGCTCGAGCGTGGCGTACGTGGCGTCGTACGCCTCCCGCCGGGCCCGCACCAGCACGTCCACGGCCAGGCCGGCCTCGTCGAGGCGGGGCAGCACCTGCTGGCGCACGATCTCCCGCAGTCGGCGCTTCAGCCGGTTCCGCTCCACAACGGTGTGCTTGTGCCGCGGGACGACGATCCCCGCCCGCGGATGCGAAACGGGGGAGGAGGAGTCGAAGACGTCCAGGTGCGCCGTCCTGCTCCTCTTCCCCCGCTGAAACAGCCTGCGGATCTCCCGGCTCCGCGTGATCCGCCGGGCCCGGGGAAAACGGTGGGACCTGGCGCGACCCCGCGAAGCCGGGCTCACGGACACGCGATCTACTTGGAGCCGATCGCCACCGTCAGGCGCTTGCGGCCCTTCTTCCGGCGCCGGCTGAGCGCCGCCCTGCCGCCCGCCGTGCTCATGCGTGCCCTGAACCCGTGCTTGTTCTTCCGCTTCCGGTTGCGCGGCCGATATGTGGGCTTGCCCATGCATTGCTCCAGGGTCCAAAGCTGCCATTCGCAAAGTCTTTTATATTACTGACCCGATGGGCCGCTGGTCAACCCGCCCCGGCGCCGGTGGATCGGCGGCGGACCCCATCGCCGGGCTGTTGACTTGTCCACAACCCGATCCTAGCTTGCGCGCGGCGAACCACCACCCTTTCTGCCGGACGCATGACCGCGATGGAGCTGACCGCGGCCGAGGCCTGGTCGCGGATTCTGGAGCGCGCGCGGGCGCAGCTCCCGGAGCAGATCTATCGGAGCTGGCTGGAGCAGACGGAGCCGCTGGCGCTGTCGCAGGACCAGCTCGCCATCGTCACGCACAACGAGTTCGCCGTTCAGTGGATCGAGAAGCAGTACGGCAGCCTGCTGGCGCAGGCGGCTGAGCGGCTGTTCGGGCGCCCGTTCACGATCGCGGTCCACCACCAGCCGCGGGAGGAAGGCGGTGGGCCGGGGAAGCGCGCCACGGCGAGGGTCGCGCCTCCGCCCCCTCCCCCTGCCGCGTCCCATCCCGCGCCGGGCACGGTCCTGGGCACCGCGCTCAACGAGCGCTACACGTTCGAGCGGTTCGTCGTCGGCGCCAACAACCAGCTCGCCGCGGCGGCGTGCCGCGCCGTGGCCGAGGCACCGGCGCGGATGTACAACCCGCTGTTCATCTACGGCGGCGTCGGCCTCGGCAAGACGCACCTCATGCACGCCATCGGCCACGCCGTGCTCGCCCGGATGCCCGACCGCCGCGTTGCGTACGTCTCCAGCGAGCGGTTCACCAACGACCTGATCGCGGCGATCCAGGAAGGGCGCATGGCGGAGTTCCGCCGGCGCTATCGCGACATCGATGTGCTCCTCATCGACGACGTGCAGTTCCTCGGCGAGAAGGAGCGCACGCAGGAGGAGTTCTTCCACACGTTCAACGCCCTGTACGAGGCGCAGCGGCAGATCGTCCTGACGAGCGACCGGCCGCCCAAGGAGATCCCCGGGCTCGAAGAGCGGCTCGTCTCCCGCTTCGAGTGGGGACTGGTGACGGACATCAAGCCGCCGGACCTGGAGACCCGCGTGGCCATCCTCCGCAAGAAGGCGGAGGAGGACCAGCTCGTCCTCGCGGACGAGGTCCTGGACTTCATCGCGCGCAACTGTCGCTCCAGCGTGCGGGAGCTCGAGGGCGCGATCATCAAGCTGCTGGCCTACTCATCGCTGACGCGGCGGGAGATCACCATCGAGCTGGCGCGCGAGGCCCTCGGCGGGGTGCTCGCCGCCGACGCGCGACCCGAGTTGACGCCGGACCTGATCCGCACCCGCGTGGCCCAGGCGTGGGGCGTGCCGGTCGAGGCGCTCAGCTCCAAGCGGCGCACCAAGGATCTCACGGTCCCGCGCCAGGTCGCCATGTACCTGATGCGCCAGCTCCTCGGCCTCTCGCTCGTCGAGATCGGCCGGCTGTTCGGCGGCCGCGACCATTCGACGGTGATCCACTCGATCGAGAAGGTCGAGCAGGAACTGGCGAGCGACGAGGAGTTCCGGGCCCGCGTCGAAGCGATCCGCGCGGAGCTGGCGCGTTGACCACAATGGCCGTGGATAACCTGTGGGAATCCGGCGATTTTTCCACTCGCGGCGCCCGGCGCTGTGGGCAGCCGGGGAGACCCGGCCCGGAGCCAACACCGTTTTCCACTCCGGACCGGGCCGGCTATGCGGCGATGGGATGCGGCGATACGGACACGGCGACGGAGTTGCCCACAGCTCCACAGTCCCTACGATGGTTACGGGATATATCTCTCTCATCGTACTAGCGAAGTTCACTGTGGACCCAGGCCGGCAACGGTGCCGGCGCGCGAGGCGGCCATGAGATTCACGATCACCCGGGAGAACCTGCAGCACGGCCTTGCAGCGGTAGGGGCCAGCATCCCGACACGGACGACGCTGCCCGTACTCTCCAACATCCTGATCGAGGCGGACGGCGAGGGCGTGCGCATGAGCGGAACGGACCTGGACATCGCGGTCAGCCTGCGCGTGCCCGCCGACGTCGAGGAGCCGGGCGCGCTGACGGTGCCGGCCAAGAAGCTCCAGGAGCTGGCGCGTGAGCTGCCGGAGCAGCCGGCCCGGGTCTCGACCAAGGGCGACCGTCTCGAGCTCGCGTGCGGCCGCGCCACCTTCCGGCTGAACGGGATGCCGAAGGACGAGTTCCCGACGTTCCCGTCGGTGGACTTCTCCAAGAGCTGGCGCGTCAGCGGGAAGGTGCTCCACCAGTTGATCCACCACACCGCGTACGCCGTCTCGACCGAAGAGAGTCGGCCGATCCTGAACGGCATGCTCTGGCAGCTCGGCGAGCGGGAGATGCGCATGGTGGCGACCAACGGCCACCGTCTCGCGCGCATGGCGGTCCCCACGACGGGCCCGACGCCGCCCGCCACGGACCTGATCGTCCCGCCCAAGGCGATGGCGCAGGTGCAGCGGCTCTTCGGCGAGACCTCGGAGATCGAGGTGGCCCGGAGCGAGAACCACCTCGGCTTCCGCGAGGGCGGCACGCAGGTCTTCACCCGTCTGATCGAGGGGCCGTACCCGAACTACGAGCAGGTCATCCCGAGGGACAACGACAAGATCGCGATCGCGGACAAGGCCGCGCTCACCCAAGCGCTGCGCCGCATGGCGGTGGTCGCCAGTGAGCAGACGCACCGGGTCCGCCTCTCGTTCCGGCCGGGTCTGGTCCGGTTCACCGTGGAGACGCCGGACCTCGGCGAGGCGCAGGAGGAGCTCGAGATCGACTACACGGGCGAGCCGCTCGACATCGGGTTCAACGCCGCGTACCTACTCGAGGTGCTCCGGTACATGCCGAGCGACACGGTACGCCTCACGTTCAAGGCGCCCGAGCGTGCCGCGACGATCGAGCCCCTGGCGGCCGAGGGAGAAGAGGTGCCGGACTACCTGTGCCTCGTGATGCCGCTCCGTCTGCTGGAGTGAGAGGAGTTCGTCCGTGATCGATCCGTTGTACCAGTTGATGCGCCACCTCACCACGCCCGTGGTCGCGGTGACGACGAGTGCGGGCGGGCGGCGCAACGGCATGATCTCGAACAGCGCGCAGCGCGCCTCGCTGGTCCCGAGCGTGCCGCGGATCTCGCTCTACGTCTCGAAGATCAACCTGACGCACGACCTGATCTATGCGAGCGGCGTGTTCGGGATCCACCTGCTGCGGAACGACCAGTGGGACCTGATCTGGAAGCTCGGCCTGGAGAGCGGCCGCACGCACGACAAGCTGGAAGGGCTGGAGCTCAGGATCGGCCAGACCGGCTGTCCGTTGCTGGTGGACGTCCGCGCCGCGTTCGAGTGCCGCGTGGTCAACGCCATGGACGCCGGCGCGGCCACGTTCTTCCTCGGCGATGTGGTGTCCGTCTACGAGGGCCCGTCCGCTCCGGTGATGACCAGCGACTACTTCCGCGCGAACATGGGCGAGGAGAAGAGGCGGATCTACGAGGCGAAGCTGGACGAGGCGCAGCGGCTGCTGGAACCCATGGCGCGCACGATCGACCCGAAGCCCTGGCCCGGTCCCACCGTGGCGCCGTGACGGCGCTTCACGCCACCCCTTCCCACTCCTCCGTGGCGCCCGGCCCGAACTGCTCCTCGAGCGAGGCCCGGGCGCGCCTCAATTCATCCGTGTCCAGCGCGCCCGGCGCGTCGCCGTACTCGATGAACTCGATGAAGTGGTCGTGCCGCTCGCTCAGGCGGAAGAGCCACGCGCGGGCGCCCTGCTCCCGCGCCACGCGCTGCACCCGTTCCCACGCGGTTGCGTACTCGTCGAGGCGGTCCGCCGGAACGACGCGGCGGGTCGAGAGGAGGCGTCGCCTCGTCTGGTCCATCGAACCCATGCTCTGCGAATAGCCGCGATCCCGATCCGCGTCAAGGAGCCTGGCCGGCGACGCAGTCCGCCTGCCGGACGGGCAGCCGCAGCCGGGCCACGCAGCCCCGCGCGTCGGTCCGGTTCTCGAGCGAAAGCGAGCCGCCGTGCGCCTCGGCGATCTGGCGGCTCAGCACCAGCCCGATCCCCGTGCCGTTGGGTTTGGTCGTGAAGAACGGGACGAAGAGGTTCGCCGTCTCGGACAGGCCCGGGCCTCCGTCCCGGACCCAGACTTCCACGTGCGCACCCGCGCGCGCCCAGCCGACCTGCACGCCGCCGCCCGTCTCCAGCGCGGCGTCCACCGCGTTCCGCACGAGGTTGATCAGGAGCTGCTCGAGCTGCGCGCCGTCGGCCTCGATGACCAGCGGCGGACCCTCCACGACTTCGACGTCGAGCCGCGTCTCCAGATCCACGACGCGTCGCACCCAGCTCTTCACGTCGAGCGGCTCGAACTGGGGCGGGGGCAGACGAGCGAGCCGCGCGTACGAAGACATGAACCGCGCCAGCGCCTCGGAACGCGCAGAGATCACCGCCAGCCCCTGCGCAATGTCCTCGTCCAGGTCGGGCGGACGCGGCTCGCGCCGGATGAGGTCCTGGAGACTCCGGGAGATGGACTTGATGGGCGCGAGCGAGTTGTTGATCTCGTGGCCGAACACGCGGATCAAACGCCGCCACGCCTGCCGCTCCTCCTCCCGGAGCGCGCGCGAGAGGTCCGAGAGCACGAGGAGCTGATGGGGCCTGCCGCCGAGCCGGAAGGCGCTGCGCCGCAGCTCCCACCGACCGCCCCCGCTCCCGGGGAACGTCGCGTCGAGGGTGCGCTGGGCCTCGCCCCGCAGGCAGTCGACGAGCCCCAGCTCGGCCGCCCGCCGGCCGAGCAGCGCCTCGGCCGCTTGGCCCAGCAGCCGCTCCCCGGCGCGGTTGACCAGCGCCAGCCGTTCGCGCTCGTCGAAGGCGAAGATCGCCACGTCGATCACCGCCATCACCCGCTGCAGCAGGTTCGTCGCCTCGAGCGCGCCGAGCCGCTGCTCCCGCAGCGTCGCGCTCAGGGCGTTCACCTCGCTCAGCGCCTGGCCGAGTGCTTCATCGTGGCGAGCGCCGCGCACGCGGATCGAATAGTCGCCTTCACGCAGCGCGGCCAGCACGTTGGCCAGGGTCTGGAGCGGACGGACGACCCGCTCCCGCGCCGTCCACGCGAAACCCCACCACCCGGCGACGACGCCGAGGCTGAGCGTCCACTGCACGCGGATCGAGAAGTCGCCGGTCCAGAGGAGGAAGAGGCCGAGGGCGGTCCCCGGCAGGCCGGCCAGCAGGGCCAGCGCGAAGACCCGCTGCTCGTGCCTGCTGCGCGGGTGCCGGGGCCGCCCGGACGAGCTCATGAGCCGAACCGCTGCAGCCTGCGGTACAGCGCGCTCCGGCTCAGCCCGAGCGCCTGCGCCGCCCGGCTGACGTTGCCGTCATAGCGCTCGAGCGCCAGCCGGATCAAGTGCTTCTCCGCCTCCGCGAGGGGCATCTCCTCCAGCCGCACCGGGCCGTCTGTCGGGCGGGCACGCAGGCCGAGGTCCTCCAGCCGGATGGACTCGCCCCGCGTCAGCAGCACCGCCCGCTCGATCGTGTGCTCCAGCTCACGCACGTTGCCCGGCCACGGGTGCGCCAGCAACGCCCGCATCGCCTCCGGCTCGAAGCCGGTCACCTGCCGGCCGTACCGCCGCGCGTGTTGCGCGAGGAAGTGGTTGGCGAGGAGAGGGATGTCCTCCCGCCGCTCGCGCAGCGGCGGGAGGTGGATCTCGATCGTGTTGAGCCGGTAGAGCAGGTCCTCGCGGAACCGCCCCTCGGCGACCTCCTTGTGGATGTCCACGTTCGTCGCCGAGATCACGCGCACATCCACCCGCCGCGTGCGCGGCGAGCCCACGCGCTGGAACTCGCCCGTCTGCAACACCCGCAGCAGCTTCGCCTGCTGGCTCAGCGGCATGTTGCCGATCTCGTCCAGGAAGAGCGTGCCCCTGTCCGCGAGCTCGAAGTACCCGATGCGGTCCGTCTTCGCATCCGTGAACGCGCCCTTCACGTGGCCGAACATCTCGGATTCGAACACGCCCTCGGACAGCCCTCCCGCGTTCACGACGACCAGCGGGCGGTTCGCCCTCGGCGACGCCGCGTGCAGCCACCGCGCGACCACCTCCTTGCCGGTGCCGTGCTCGCCCGTGATCAGGATGTTCGCGTCGGACGGGCCGACGCGCTCCATCAGGTCGAGCACCTGCCGCATCGCGCGCGACTCCGCGATCAGCTCCGGAACGCCCGCCTTCTTCAGGAGCCGGTTCTCACTCTCCAGCTCCTGGCTGCGGCGCAGCGCGCGGCCCAGCTCGATGTGCGTGCGCAGCGTGGTGAGCAGCCGCGCGTTGTCCCACGGCTTCTCGATGTAGTCCCGCGCACCTCGCCGCATCGCCTCGACCGCACCCTCGATGCTGCCCCACGCGGTCATGACGATGGTCGGCAGCGTGGCGTCCAACGCCTGGATCTGGGAGAGCAGGTCCAGGCCTTCCTTGCCCGATGTCGTGTCGCGGGTGTAGTTGAGGTCGAGCAGCACGACGTCGAAGTCCCGGGCCTCCAGCGCGGCCAGCACGCCGGCCGGGGACTGCGCCAGCTCGATCTCGAACCCCTCGGCCTTGAGCAGCAGGCGGAGCGCCTCCAGGACGTCGGGCTGGTCGTCCGCGATCAGGATCCTCGGCTTGCCCACCGCGGTTTCCTCTCTCCAAGTCGTTTTCAACGAGCAAGATAACGTGCTGTGACGAGCCACGCGAGCACGGGCAGTGGCCCGAGGGGTGGCCGCCCGGGTGTACGAGGCCGCACGGCGCCGCCCCGGCGCGCCTGGGCGGGAGCCGCCGTTGCCCGGTCGGGCCGCCCTGCGCGTCGCGCCGCCCCCCCGCGCGCCTGGCCGGAGGCCGAGCGCGGGGCAGCCCGGCCCGTTCCGCCGAGGCCGGCTGGGGGGCGGCCGGGGTCGCAAGAAGAGCGTCGACGGTCGCCCTCCGCCCGGCATAACGTGGGTTTGACCGCCACCGTGTCACGCGCCGCTCCCTGACTCCGCTGCGGCGCGGAGAGCGCAGGTCCCCATGCCGACCGGACTCGTTCTCCTCAGCCTCCTCCTCACGACCGCTGTGGCGAGCGCGCAGCCGACCATCGCCCGCGTCCAGCCCGCACCCGTCCGGTCCGCCTCGACGTGCGGCTGGTCGTTCTTCACCCCGTCCGCCAGGCCGCCGGCCCTGGAGGAGCACGCCGGTCGGGCGGGCATCGGCGCGAACGACGTGGCTGCGGCCCTGGCGCTGTTGGAGCGCTGGTACCGGGCGTGTGACGAGAAGGCGGCGCGCGAGGGCGTCCGGCTGCTGGCCGGCGTGGTGCGGGAGACGGGCTGGCCCGAGGTGGCGCTGGAGCTCGCCGAGACCGCGCTGGCGACGCGGAGCGACGAGAGCCTGCGGCAGGCCGCGCGGGCGATCGAGTCTCTGCCGGGGGCGAACGGTCGGCGGCGCTCTGGCGTGCGCTTGCGGCGATCCGCCGGCCGCCGGGTCTGTCGCTGCTTCCGCTCGATGATCGCGGATTGATCTACGTGCGTCACGGCGAGCCGGAGGCCGTTATGCGGATTCAGGCCGAACCCGGTATGACGCGCAGTCACCAGCTGCAACGGCGGGCGTGGGGCTACTCGGGCGCGGGTGGCGGCCGGCGGCTGTTCGAGTTCGACAAGGGTGACCGCTCCGACTACTTCCTTGCCGCTCCTATCGCGGTCTGCAGGACGCGGGACGGGAAGGAGGTGCGCCTCGCACTCGAGGACACGAGGCCCCGGAGGATCGCCTGGACTGGGCCAGCGCGGTCGGGCGCTTCGATCCCGCTCTCGGGATGTACTACGTCTCGTGCGCGGCCGAGACGCGGGCGAACGCCGCGGATCGGTACTTCGCCGCCATGGGCCGCTACCTCCGGGCCCGGACGGACGCTCAGAGCGCCGTCCAGGAGGCGCTGAGCAGCGAGACCGCGACGCCGCCGCGCGATCCGCTCGGCGTCTCTGCCAACATCTACGCATTCCGCGGCGAGCGCGAGACGGAACTCGTCGCGTATGTGTTCGTGCCGGCCGGGGAGCTGCGTTCGACCAGGAGTGCGGACGGCCACGCAATGTACGCGCTCGAGGCGCTGTTCGCCCCCGGCGACCCGGTGAGCCAGCGCGTCGTGCGTGCGGACACCACGATCGTGTTCACCTCGCCCCGGCCGCTTCCGAAAGATGCGACGGTGGGGACGGCGGTGGCGCTGGAGATGCCGCCGATGGAGCTGGCGCGGCTGACGGTGGGGGTGACGAACCGAAACGACCGCGGACAGGGGTAGGTTCTCTCGGCGACGCCTGCGGTGGCGGCGTACCGGGCGGAGGCGTTCGGGACCAGCGACACCGTGATCGCGGAGCCGCGGGACGGCACCTGGGCGCGCGGCCCGCACCGGCTGGCGCCGCTGCCGGGCCACGTGGTGGCGGCGGGCGGGCAGTTCCGCCTGTACTCCGAGCTGTACGGGGTCAGGGAAGGCGACCCGCTGAACGTAGAGTTGCTGATCGCGCCGGGGCGGGAGGAGTCGTTGCTGCGGCGGCTGCGGGAGCTGCTCGACCGTCGTGCGGCGCTGCAGGTCGAGTATCGGGAGGAGGCCGCGCCGGAGGGCGGCGTGGTACGGGCGCAGCGGGAGATCGGCGCGGAGCTGGAGCCGGGGGGCGTACGCGCTGACGCTGACGGTGACCAACGGCCGGACGAACGAGAGGGCGAGCGCGGAGGCCCGCCTCGTGGCAGTGGATCGGAGGTAGGCGGCGAGCGGAACAGAGCGATCATGAGCGGCAGCCGAAGCCGCACTGAAAGCCGGCGAGGCGGAGACCGCGTTGCCGCGACCGCCGCCCCGCACCCGTCGGACCGGCGGTCGCCCGCCGGCCCGCCCCCGTCGGGAAAATCAGTGGCCCGCCCCGACCGCCTCCGTCTCCTCGACGACGCGGCCGTCGAAGAGGTGGATGGTGCGCTCCGCGTACCCGGCGTAGCGCGGGTCGTGCGTGACCATGCAGATCGTGGCGCCGCCCTGGTGGAGCTCCCTGAGCAGCTCCATCACCGCCGCGCCGTTCACCGAGTCCAGGTTCCCGGTCGGCTCGTCCGCGAGCAGGATCAGCGGGTCGCCGACGATCGCACGTGCGACCGCGACGCGCTGCTGCTGGCCGCCCGAGAGCTGTGACGGATAGTGCTTCATGCGGTGGCTCATGCCGACGCGCTCCAGCGCTGCTTCCACGCGGCGGCGACGCTCCGCCGACGGCATGCCGCGGTACGTCAGCGGCAGCTCGACGTTCTCGAAGACCGTGAGGTCGCCGATCAGGTTGAACGCCTGGAAGATGAAGCCGATCTCGCGGTTGCGGATGCGCGCGCGCTCCGAGGCCGAGAGCTCCGACACCGGCCTGCCGTTCAGCAGGTAGACCCCCTCGGTCGGCGTGTCCAGCAAGCCGAGGATCGAGAGCAGCGTGGTCTTGCCGCAGCCGGATGGTCCGGCGATGGACACGTACTCGCCACGGTGGATCTCCAGGTGGATGTCCGAGAGCGCGTGCGTCTCCACCTCTTCCGTGTAGAACACCTTCTTGACGCCTTCCAGCTTGATCAGCGGCTGCCCGTCCATGGGCTGCTCCTTTCCGGGGAGTGACAGCGACGGCTCCAACCGACCCCAGCTAGCGCAGTCGCACGCGGTCGTACTCGTCCCACTGCGACATATCCGACAAGATCACCACGTCGCCGGGTTGCAGGCCCGAGACGACCTCGATGGTGTGGACCGAGCTGCGGCCCAGTCGCACGTTCACCCGTACGGCGGTGTTGCCGCCCGGCTCGAGCTTGAAGATCCCGATCGTGCTGTTGGCCTGGCCGTACGCCGGGCGGGCCATGTAGACCACGTCGTCCAGCCGCTCGACCTCGATCACGCCGTCCACGCTGAGGTCCGGCCGCGCGCCGGGCGGCAGCTCGCCTTCCAGCTTCACGTCCACGCCCACGGTGCCGGACACCGCCGCGGGATCGATCCGTACCACGCGGCCCGGGATGGTCCCGTTCCGCGTGTCGATGATCGCGGGCTGGCCGACCGCCACGTCCCGGATCTGCGTCTCGGGCACCCGCAGAACCGCCTTCAGGCGGCCCGGCTGGACGACCTTGGCCAGCGTGGCGCCGGCGTTGGCCCACATCCCGACCTCGAGGGGGAGCTCCTGGACGACGCCCTCGGCGCCGGCCCGGACCGTCATGGACTCGAGCTGCTGCCTACGGAACCGTACGATCCCACGGAGCCGGTGGATCTGCTCCTCCTGGGACCGGATCTGGGCGGCCTGGGCCCGCGAGAGCACCTCGAGCCGCTGCTTCTCGATCTCGAGCCGGCGCGCGGCCTCCTCCGCCGCGTCCCTGGCCTGGGCCAGCTCGTGCTGCGAGGTCAGGCCCCGCTCGGCCAGCTCCTTCTGCGCCTCGTACCGTCGCATCGCCTCGTTGTACTGCATCTGGGCGGACGCGACGGTCGCCTCCTGGCTGAGCCGCTGGGTTTCGAGGCTCGCGCGGAGGTTGACCAGCTCGAGCTCGGCGGAGTTGAGCTGCCGGTCCGCTTCCAGCGCCTGGAGCTCCACGTCCGGGTTGGACAGTCGCAGCAGGACGGTGTTCTCGTCCACCTGCGCGCCCGGCTCGACCAGCTTCTCCTCGACGCGGCCCTGCGTCACCGCCGTGATCCAGCGGACCTCCTCGGGCACGAGCGTGCCCGTGCCGCGGACCTGCCTCACCATGGGCCCGCGCTTGACGGTATCCGTGAATACTACGGCCCGGTCCACCGTGGGCGGGGCCGGCTCGAGCCGGGTCAACGCCAGGCTGGTCAGGACCGCCGCCACGACGCCGGCGCCGATGTAGATGTATCGCTTCCGCCTCCTGGCGGGTGCGCGTGGGATGTCCACGAGTCGCTGCTCCTTCCCGTTCGCCGCCGCGGATCGCTTCGCGGAGAACGTGGACCCGCCAAGCTCCGTGCCAATCGGGGCGCCATGCGCAAGCGACCTCTCCACTTGAGGTTGCGCTCCTCCGGACGCGGACGCGTCGTCGCCGGCGCGTCCGCGTTCCGGGAATGCGATTCCCGCAACCGGACAGCGGGCGAACGGGGGCGAGAAGAGAGGCAGGAAGATGGGGCGACGCCGCGCGGGGCCGCGCCGGCGCCGAGGCGGTCGGGCCGGCGCTCAGCTCCGACCCGCCGCCGCCAGAACCGCGCGCACGCGATCCGGCTCCACGGGTTCGCCCGCGCGACCGCCCCGCTGGAACGCGCTGCCGATGATGGCCCCGTCCGCGACGGCGAGAACGGCCGCGATGTTGTCGGCGTCGACGCCGCTGCCGGCCCAGACGGTGGCCTCGGGGACGGCGGCCTTCACGGCGCGGATGCGCTCGACATCCGTCGGCTTGCCGGTGGCGGCGCCGGAAACGATGAGGACGTCGGCGAGCCCGCGGCTCCAGGCGTCCTCCGCGGCGCGGGCCGCCTCGAGCCCGGCTGGGGGCACGGCGTGCTTGACCAGCACGTCGGCCGCGATCGCGACGGTCGGCGCGATGCGCGCACGGAGCCGCAACGTCTCGTGGGCGCGACCCGTGATCCAACCCTGGTCGGTGAGCATGGCGCCCGTGTGGACGTTGACCCGGATGAAGCGCGCGCCCGACGCCGCGGCGACGGCGAGCGCGGCAGCCGCATCGTTGCGCAGCACGTTGACGCCGACGGGCACGCCGACGGCGCGCACCACCTCCGCGGTGATCACGGCCATCGCGGCGATGGTCTCGGCCGGGACCGCGTCCGGGTAGAACGGCGCATCGCCGAAGTTCTCGACGATGATGCCATCCACGCCGCCCGCCTCGAGCGCCCGGGCGTCCGCCAGCGCGCGCTCACGGACCTGGTCCAGCGACCCCGCCCATCGCGGTGCGCCGGGCAACGGCAGCAGGTGGACCATGCCGACGATGACCGGGCGGCGGTCCCCCCAGATGCGTCGAACCCCGCGATGCGGGCTGAGCGTGTCAGCGGACACCGGAAGCGCCGGAACGGAGCGACGCCCGCGAGGCGCCCCTCGCCTCACGGGTCAGCGCTCGACCTCGTCGGAACACCATCCTGCAACCCGGTCGCAGGACGCGTCCAGCCCCCGTGCGGGGCGGGGCCGCGGCCGCGCCGTCCTGCCCCGCGCTCAGCCGAGCGCGAGCGCGGTGAGCTCCGGGATGGTCTCGACACGGTAATCCGGAGCGGCGGCAAGGAGCGTGTCCCGCTCCCGCGCACCCCACAACGCTGCCGCCGTCCGAACGCCTGCGGCCCGGCCGGCGGCGATGTCGTGCGGCGAGTCGCCGGTGAACAGGATGCGGTCGCTCCGGGCGATGCCCAGCGCGGTAGCGGCGGCACGCACCGGCGCGGCATCCGGCTTGCCCGGCACGGCGTCGTCCGCCGTGATGACGACGGAGAAGAACCGGTCGAGCCCGCACACGCGCAGGGTACGCGCCGCCATCTCGCGGCGCTTGCCGGTGACCACGGCGAGCCGGAGCCCCGCCCTGGCCACCGCCTCGAGCATGTCCGTGACGCCGGGGTAGGCGCGGACCATCTCGTCGTGCACGCTCCGCTGGTACTCGACGTAGGTCTCGACCATCGCCTCCAGCTCCTCATCGCTACGGGCGAACGCCCGGAGCTGCTCGCGGAGCGGCGTGCCGAGGCTCGCCAGCCACACGGAGTCCGGCGGCACCGTGCCCCGATGCACCTGCATGGTGTGCCGGAAGGACCGCAGGATCAGCTCGATGCTGTCCGCGAGCGTGCCGTCGAGATCGAACAGCAGGGCGTCCCAGCGGCTGGAACGCGCCATCACAGGGCCCGAACGTCGGCGCCGCCGAGGCACCACGTGCCCGGCGTGCGGCGGCACGCGCACGAGGTGAGGGCGAGCCCGTCCGTGCGGCCGCCCGCGAGCGCCGCCTGCACCAGATCCGCGAGCAACGTGATGAAGCGCGCGTCGTCGTGCGGGACCGGCACGCGGTGGAAGCCGAGGCCGCGCGCCTCCGCCGCCTCCCGCAGCTCGATGTCCAGCTCCGCGAGAGTCTCGGACTGCTCGTGCATGAAGCTCACGGGGACGACGACGACGTGCTCGGCATCGATCCCCTCGATCACCGCCTCGATGTCCGGCTGCGTCCACGGGATCGGCCGGTTCGTGTGGTTCTGGTAGCCGATGTCGTAGGCAGGCGCGCCGGCCGCTTCCGCAATGGCGCGGCACGACTCCTCGGCGTACTGCACGTAACGGCTGCCTTGCTCGATGTAGCGCATCGGCGTGCCGTGCACCGAGAACACCAGCCGCGTGCGGCCGTCCGTGAGGTCGAGCCCGTTCTCCGCGACGGTGCGCCGGATGCCCTCCGCGCGCAGCGCGACGTACGCCGGGTGCCGGTGCCAGCCCGTGATCTCGATGATGTCCACATCCCAGCCCAGCGCGCCGACCTGCGCGCGCAGCTCGGCCAGCGCCGCTATGGTCGTGGATGGGCCGCAGAGCGGATAGACAGGCAGCCCGACCAGCCGTTCGACGCCATCCTCACGGGCGCGCTCGACCGCCGAACGGATGGTGGGGTCGGTGAACTGCATGCCGACGTACGTGCGCGCGGCGATGCCCCGGCGGCCGAGCTCGGCCGCCAGCGCTTCCGCCTGCGCCGCGGCTTGGCGGTTCAGCGGCGAGCCGCCGATCTCGAGGTACTCCTCGATCAACCCGGGCGCGCGCTCGAGCGCGAGCGCCCGGCTGCGCGCCCGCGCCCGCTCTTCCGTCATTCTGCCCTCGAGGGATGCGTTGGTCATGAAGATCCGCTCGAGGAAGGGAACCACCACCTCCTCCGTCGGCTCTTCCGGCTCGCCGAAGTTGAGGAGGATCACACCGATGGCCATGTCGCCGTTCCTGCCTCCGTGTCGATTTCAGAACGAGTGCACGGTCTCGACGACCGCGCGCAGGACCGCCGGATCCGTCTCCGGCAGCACGCCGTGCCCGAGATTGAAAATGTGGCCCGGCCTGCGGTTCACGCGCTCCAGGATCTCCCGCGTGCGCGCGACCGCGTAGTCGCGCCCCGCGAGCAGCGCTGCAGGGTCCAGGTTGCCCTGGATCGCACGGTCCTCGCCGATCAACTCCCACGCACGGTCGATCGGGATGCGCCAGTCCACGCTCACCGCATCGCCGCCCGCCGCAGCGACCAGCGGCAGCAGCGCGGGGTTGCCCGTGTAGAAGTGAATGCTCGGCACCCCCGCAGCACGGAGGCGCTCGAACATGCGCGCCACGTACGGCAGCACGTGCCGCTCGTAGTCCTCGGGCGCGAGCGCACCCGCCCACGAGTCGAAGACCTGGACCGCCGCGGCGCCCGCCTCGTGCTGCGCGATGGCGAACTCCGCGAGGTGCTCGGCCCAGAAGCTCGCCAGCCGCTGCCACGCCTCGGGCTCGCGCCACATGAACGCCTTGAGCTTCGCCAGATCGTGCACACGGCCGCCGGCGACCAGATACGAGCACAGCGTCAGCGGCGCGCCCACGAAGCCGATCACGGGCACATCGAGCCGCTGGACGAGGAGACGGATCTGGGCGAGCGCCCAGTCCAGCGCGACGCGCGGGTCGAACGGCTTCAGCCGCTCCACATCCCGCGCGGCTTCGATCGGCTGGAGAACGACCGGCCCTTCCCCCGGCCGCAGCTCCACCTCGAACCCCGCCGCGAAGAACGGCGTGACCAGGTCGTTGTAGAGCACCACCGCGTCCACCGGGAAGTACTCCAGCGGCAGCGTGGTGATCGCCGCCGCGGCCTCCGGGTCGCGCAACAGCTCGAACATGCCGCGCTCCGCCCGGCTCGCCCGGTACTTCGGCAGCGACCGGCCCGCCTGCCGCATGAACCACACCGGCGTGCGGTCCACGGGCTCCCGGCGCAACGCCCTCAACAGGCGATCGTTCATTCCACGACTCGGCCCCTCCGGGGTCCACACCGCGCCGGGGGAGAGCGCAGCGCGCAGTGGCACCGCGCGTCGAGGCGTGCGGGCTCCGCGCGATCGCGCCACCCCGCCGGCGCGGCGCACGTTAGCGATCCGCCGCCGCGGGGGCAACGCTCGACGACGTCACGCCGCTGCGCGCACGGCTCCGGGGCGGGTACGCCGATGCAGCACCCGACCCGGGGCGTCGCACCGCCGCGCGCGGGGCTCCGAGGGGCGCCCAGCGGTCGCGCGCGGCTCGTCGGCCCTGGAAACGAGAGGCCCGCCGCGCCGTCCTACGGGCGCGACGGGCCCCGAAAAAGGAGAACGGCCGCCGGCTTCGGCGACCGTCCGTCCTTTGCGCGGCGCTCTCCCCGGAGTTCCCGTCGCCGCGCAACCGAATTGTGCCCCGGAACGAGTGCACGCGGCGTTCCAATCTTGGACAAACGGATAACTCATTGTCGTGCAACGAATTGTGATTTTCGGGGGGCGCGCGACCGGCCGCCGGACTGCGCAAAGATTGCACGGTATTGTAAGGATTTCGTGAACCACGCGGCCTCCCCGGCCGCGACACCGGCGACGACAGGTGCGGCGACCGCCGTGTGACGCCGCGGCGAGGCGCGGGTCGCGGGCCACCGGCGCGCCGGTCTCGGGGCTCAGCGGAACAGCCTCGAGACCAGCCAGATGAAGAGGACGACCAGGAGGACGAGGACCACGCCGGCCCAGAGGCCGACCCGGAAGATCCCCTTGGCGAGCTCGCAGCCGCCGAGACCGAGGGCGAGCAGCAGACCGATCGCGGCACCCCACCGACCCGACGGTGCTGCGACGTTGAGACCGGAACGCCGAAGGACCATCGCCACCTCCCGTTCCCACACGAGGACGGGTGGGGCAACATCCATACCGGGGCCGACGAAGCCTGCCTGGTCGGCGGGTGCGTTGCGCCGCGTGCCCTGGCCGTGGCGACCCGGGTTCCTCCGCCGGATCGACCGAGACAAAGGAGGGCGGTTTCCCGCCCGCTGCACATCGCGCCGGCCCCCAGCGTGCCGATCGCTCGAGGCACGCTGGGGGGATCCTTCTCCGGCGCGAGCGCGCTCGCGGACGCGCGGGTGCGTCGACCGTCGGCCCTGCTCCATGCGTCAGGGCCCGGTCGGCCGCGAGCTACGCCGGGATCAGCTCGGACGTGCAGTGGCCGCAGCGCGTGGCGTCGATCGGGATGGAGAACTTGCAGTGCGGGCAGGGTTTCTCCGTCGGATCGCCCGCCGGCGCCGGCTTGCGGAGCAGCCGGTTGTACTGCTTGACCAGCAGGAACACGGCGAAGGAGACGATCAGGAACGAGACGATGTTGTTGATGAACATCCCGTAATTGATCGTCGGCGCCCCTGCCTCCTGCGCAGCAGCCAGCGACGCGTACTCCTCACCCGACAGGTTGATGTACAGGTTGGAGAAGTCCAGGCCACCGGTGAGGAGCCCCAACGGCGGCATCAGGACATCATTGACCAGCGAGTTCACCACAGAGGTGAACGCCGCGCCGACCACGATGCCGACCGCCAGGTCCACGACGTTTCCCCGTGCGATGAAGCTGCGAAACTCGGCCCACATACACGCCTCCTCCGGAGATCGGGGTGAACAACACGCGCAGCGGCACGCACACGGCGCCGCTGCGCGCGAGTGGATCCGAACGTCAGGGCCGCTCGACTGCCGTGGACCGTCAGGACGCCATGGGCAGCAGGTTCTCCAGGAGCTGCACCGCTGCGGGCGGCAGGTACTTCAGCGCCGTGGGCGTCAGCGGCATGTCCGGCACGTGCTTCCAGCGCCGACGGCTCGCGATCATCGAGACGTTCTCGGGCGTCGTGTCGAAGATCTCCGCAACCACGGTCGGCGAGATCCCGCGCTCCACGAGATGACGGATCCCCACCACCGACAGCGCATCCAGCCGCGCCTGAGGATGGCGCTCCCCGCGCCGCACGGCCGGCGGCCGCCGCGACGAGCGCTGCGGACGCCGGGGCAGCGGCTGGCCGTCCGGTCCCTTCACCGAACGCCCCAGACGCACCACGTACGATGGCGTGATGCCGAACTGCTCGGCGATCTCGCGGACCGGCCGCTCCCCCTCGAGGTACTCCTTGCGGATCTGTTCGATCTCCTCGGGGGAAAGGGGTTGCGACCTCTTCCTCTTACCCGGCTTCTTCGGGCTCGGCAAGGCGCCCGGGATGTGCGCGTAGGTGTGCCCGTACACGGCCGCCTGGACGGCCTTCTCTGTCACGCCGAATTTCTTGGCGAGCTCACGGCACGTTGCACGGCCCGCACGTACCTCTTCACGACAATACTGGACGTGAGGGGCAAGTGTGTGGTGATGCATCGCGCTTCACGGGTGGGAGGAAACTCAGGCAAAATCGTGGGAAAGAATATCCGGCCCCACGCCGCTGTCAAGAGACCCGTGCACCGGGCCATACGCTGGAAAGCCGCTGACCCCACGTCACTTGCACGACATCGGGTTCGAACGGATGAGTTCTGCATCGGATTCTTTCGAGAAGAATAATTTTTCGGTCGTCCTCAGATCGGAGCGGGTTGACCGACGCGCGACCGAGGGGGCGGGGGAATGATCGCCATCGTCGGCGCCGGGATCACGGGGCTCGCGTTGGCCCACTATCTCTCCACGCTGGGCGTGGAGTGCATCGTGCTGGAGGCGGCCGAGACCGCGGGCGGGGCGATCCGCACGGTGAACGAGGACGGCCGCGTGCTGGAGCTGGGGCCGCAGCGCATGCGGACGTCGCGCGAGCTCGACCGACTGATCGGAGAACTCGGGCTCGAGGGGCAGCGCATCGACGCGCCGGCGGGGCTGCCGCTGCTGATCTACCACGCCGGCGCGCTGCATCGGGTGCCGATGGGTTTGCGGGAGGCGTTGCGGAGCGACCTGTTCGGGTGGCGCGGCAAGCTCCGCCTCCTGGTGGAGCCGCTGACCGGCGGCGCTCGGGGTGACGAGACGGTCGCGCACTACCTGACGCGGAAGCTCGGGCGCGAGGCGTACGAGCGCGTGGCGGGCCCGCTGTTCGGCGGGCTGTACGCCTCGGACCCGGCGGACATGTTGGTGCGCCATTCGCTGGCGGGGCTGCTGCGCGAGTTGGGCGTGCGGCGGAGCCTGACCCGCGCCCTGCGCCGGCGACGCGGCGCTGGATCCGCGGTGGTCTCGTTCCGGGCCGGGATGCAAACGCTGACTGATGCGCTGTACGCGCGGCACCGCGACCGCATCTGGCTCTCGACGCGGGTGCACGGCGTCCGTCTTGCCGATGGCCGTGTGGAGCTCGAGACCGACCGAGGAACGATCGAGGCCAGCCATGTCGTCTTGACGACACCCGCGGATGTCACCGCTGCGCTCCTCCGCGACGCGGCGCCGGAGGCTGCCGGGCGACTGGCCCGGCTCCAGTACAACCCGCTCGCGATCGTTCACCTGCACTCGGACGCGCGGCTGGAGGGTTCAGGCTACCAGGTCTCGTTCGGCGAGCGCCTCGAGACGCGCGGCGTGACGTTCAACGCCAACCTGTTCGGGCGGGACGGCATCTACACCGCGTTCCTGGGCGGCGCGCGGCACCCGCGGCTGGTGGACCTGCCGGACTTCCGCATCGCCGCCATCGCCAGCGCGGAGTTCGAGCTGGTCACCGGCGCGGAGGCGCGGGTGCTGCGCGTGTCGCGGACGCGCATCCCCGCATGGGATCGGTCCTGGAAAGCGCTGGACGGGCTCGAGCTGCCGCCCCGCATCCATCTGGCCGCGAACTACGAGTCCCGTGCGGGCATCCCGGGCCGGGTCGTGCGGGCGCGGCAGCTCGCGGAAACGCTGGCGGCGCGCCTGTCGTGAAACGGGCTTCAGAGGGAGAGGCGCTCGCGGGATGCGAAAGGCAAAGGCCCGCCGCGTGAGCGGCGGGCCCGCCTCGTCGCATCACAACGGCATCGCGCCCGTCGAGCGCGGGTCTCGCCCGCGCGGGAACGGCGAGACTACCACCCGCACGTCCTCCCCCGATTCTGCTCGTCCAGCCACGCCTTGAGCGGCGCGAAGTAGTCGAGGATCGCCGTGGCGTCCATCTCGCGCTGGCCGGTGAGCACCTCGAGGGCCTCGGGCCACGGGCGGCTCTGCCCCAGTTCGAGCATCGCCTGGAGCCGGCGGCCCGCTTCCCGGTTGCCGTAGATCGAGCAGCGGTGCAGCGGCCCGGAGTAGCCCGCGGCCTGGCACAACGCGCGGTGGAACTGGAACTGGAGGATGTGGGCGAGGAAGTAGCGCGTGTACGGCACGTTCGCGGGAACGTGGTACTTGGCGCCCGGGTCGAAGTGCTCCTCCGTGCGCTCGACGGGCGGGGCTACGCCCTGGTACTTCTCGCGCAACTCCCACCACGCCCGGTTGTACTCCTCCGGCCCGATCTCGCCCGAGAACACCTTCCAGCGCCACTGATCCACGACCAGGCCGAACGGCAGGAACGCGACCTTCTCGAGCGCGTCGCGCATGAGCAGGCCGAGGTCGCCGGAGGGATCGGGCTCACGGTCGATCAGCCCGACCTGCACCAGGTACCTCGGCGTGACCGACAGAGCGACCGCGTCGCCCACGGCCTCGTGGAAGCCGTCGTTCGCGCCCGAGCGGAAGAGGAACGGCTGCTTGTTGTACGCGCGCTGGTAGAAGTTGTGGCCCAGCTCGTGGTGGATGGTCTGGAAGTCCTCCGCCGTGGGCTGGATGCACATCTTGATGCGCAGGTCCTCCACGGCGTCGATGTTCCACGCGCTGGCGTGACAGACCACGTCGCGGTCCGCGGGCTTGGTGAACAGCGACCGCGTCCAGAACGTCTCGGGCAGCGGGTCGAACCCGAGCGACGTGAAGAAGCGCTCGCCGTAGCGGACCATCTCCTTCGCGTCGATCTGCCTGGACTGGAGCACTTCGGTGAGGTCGTAGCCCGGATCGGACGAGGGGGGCGCCACGAGCTCGTAGATGTTGCCCCACGCCTGCGCCCACATGTTGCCGAGCAGGTGCGCGGGGATGGGCCCGTCCTGCGGCACGAGATCGAAGCCGTAGTACTCACCGAGCTTGGCGCGCACGTGGCAGTGCAGGGCGTCGTAGAGCGGCTTGACCTGACTCCAGAGCCGGTCTACCTCCGCCGCGAACTCGTCCGGCGGCATGTCGTAGCCGGAGCGCCACATCGCGCCGGCGTCCGCGAAGCCGAGTCCGCGCGCGCCCTCGTTGACCAGCTCCACGAAGCGCTGGTAGTCCTGGCGCATGGGGATGGAGATCGAGTGCCAGCCGACCCACGCCTCGAGCAGGCGGTCCGGGTCGCGGCTCAGCGCGAGCGTGTCGCTCAGCTCCTCGAGGTCGAAGCACTCACCGCTCGGCCGGCAGTAGCGACCCCGCCCGTACGTGCTCTCCATGCGCGCCGCGATGCGCGTGAGCTCCGCGGTCTTGGCAGGATCCGCGGGGGCCGGCATGGTCTGCGAGAGCCGCAGCAGCGTGAGCTTGCGGCGCACATCCTCCGGGAGGTCGAGGTCGACGTAGCGGGCCGCCTGTTTCGCCAGCGCAACCGACGCGGCGACGTACTTCTCGAACTCCTGTGCGGCCAGGAGTTCCGTGTCCTCGGTGATGTAGGTGGACTGGATCCACGCGGCGCGCTCGGCCCTCACGGCCAGGTCCATCAGCACCGCCTCGGCGGAGTCCACGAAGGCGATGGCCTCGGCCACCGAGGGTGCGCCGGCCTTGATCTGCTGCGCGGCGAGCGATGGCCGGAGCGCAGGGAAGAGCAGGGCGACGGCGAGGACCGCCGCGCTGCGGGGTTGCCGTGCGAAGAACGACATGCGTCGGCCTCCGGTTCCACGGATCGCAGGTGTCGGTTGGTTTCCTCGGCGTGTTGGGTACGACGGACTGCGTGGCAGGTTCCCGGCGCGCACGCCACGGGCGCGGGTGCGGCCAGCCACCGGGGACGGTGCTGACCCACCGGTCCACGGGGATCCCCCGCGTCCCGGCCCGCGCCACCGTACGCTCAGCGGCTGTCGGCCGGCGCCGCTCGCACCCGCACGCTGTCCGTGAAGATCAGGTCCCCGAACGGGGAGGCGTCGTCGTCCGCGGCGTTGGCCGCGATGTGGAAGACGACGACGTCGCCCTCTGCTCCATCCGGCGGCGCGGTCCACTCCAGGGTCCAGCGCGCCGTGCCGGGCGCCACGAGCTCGGTGCCCGTCTCCAGGTGGTGCGCGTACTGGATGCCGGTGCTGTCCGTCGTGACGGCGACGCCCTCGTCCACCGCGCGCAGCGTCCCGGCCTGCTTGCCGGCGGCGGGGCCCTCCGCGAAGCGGACCGCCAGTTGGAACCCGCCCCGCCGCATCTGCGGGCTCGTCAGCTCCACCGCGATGCGGTGCGCGGTGCCCGGCTTATAGACGCCGTCCAGCCCGCGCAGCACCAGCGTGCCTTCGCCCGTGTTGGGCCCGGACTCCATGTGGCAGGCGTAGCACGTCGGCTCGCCGAACCCACCCGTGTGCGCCGGCGGCGGGCCCGTGACGTACCGCGTCTGGGCGAGCACCGCGGCCGTGACGGCGGTGAGCAGGATCGCGGGCGCGATGGACCACGCCGCCGGCAACGACCGCCGCCGGCCGGTCACACCGGCCCCGGAAGCCCGGGGCGCGGCCGCGGCGTCACGACCGTGTCGGCGCGTGCGGCCGGACCACCAGCGCTCCACGGCGAGGAACCTCACTCCGTACGGACGGGCCGCGGCGAGACCAGCGCCCGGCCAATCGTGTTCGCGTCCGTGCCGAACCAGATCTCGCCGGTCGGCGGATGGAAGTACATGTGCCGGATCGTGTTCCGCGCCGCGCCGTTGCTCCGCACCGGTGTGTTGCTGAAGAACGTCTCGGTCTCGGGGTCGAAGCCGACGAAGCGGTTGGGCTGCACGCCCGTCTCCACGACCCAGACCCGGTCCCTGTCATCCACCGCCATCGCGTACGGGCGGGACTGCGGGCCGCTCGGCAACACCCACTCCTTGAACTGCCTGGTCTCCTGATCGTAGACGCCGAGGTAGCCGCCGTTGTAGTCCACGTACCAGATCCGGTCGTCCGACGTGATGCCGATGCGGCGGCTGTGCGAGCCCTGGCGCGGCATCTGGATCAGCTCCAGCTCCATCGTCTGCGGATCCACCGTCGCGAGCTTGTCCGCGCCCATCAGGTTGATCCACGGCCGGCCTTTGGAGTCGATCGCGATGCCGTACGGCCTCGACCGCTCGATCGGCACGGGGATCAGCTCCACCTCGCCCGTCTTCACCGTCAGCTTGCCGATGTGGTTGCCGCCCTGCGCCGTGAACCAGATGTCGCCGTTCTGGTCGAAGATGAGCGTGTGCGGGTCGCGGACCGCGGGGTTCGGCATCGGGAACTTCGTGATCTGGCCGCTCTTCGGATCGAGCTTGCCGATGTGCGCGGCCTGGTTGCCGGCGTACCAGACGGTGCCCTGGGCATCGACGATCACGTTGTGGGGGTGTACGCCCTCGTCGAGCTCGTAGCGTTTGAACTCGCCGGAGCGCGGCTCGAGGTACGCCACGTAGTTGCCGACCTGGCCCACGAACCAGACGCGGCCGTCGGGGCCCACGTACGGGTCCCGCGGCCGGCTCCGTTCCCACGGGACGGTCCACTCCTCGATGTGCACCTGCTCGCTCTGGGCGGCCGAGCCGGCCGGCACTCCGAGCCAGACGATGGAGGCGAGTACCACTGCAGTGGGTGTCCTCATGATCGTCCTCCACGGGTCGAGGTGAAACAGGGGGTGCGCCGGCGCGCCGCGCACCGCTGCGCCGTCGGGGAGCGGGCGGCAGGCGCGCGGCGGCCGGCGTGCCCGCTCGATGGCCTCGTGTGGGAAAGGAGTTCCGCCTTGTCTGTTTGACACGCGGGCCGGGGGGAACGTTGAGGGAGGCGTGGCGGGCACCGGGCCGGGGAGCACGAGGCGGCCGCGAGCCGGCCGGCCGCCGCGCGGATGACTCCCGCGTCCGTGCCGCCGTGCTGCGCCACCATCATCGGGCTCAGGCCGTCCGGGAGGACGGGGCTCCAGACAGCCGTCCCCTTCCGCCGTCCACTCCTCGAGCCAGAGCGACGCGGCGCCGCGCGGGGCTCGACGAGCTCGTCGGGCCCCGCCCCACACACGCCGATGACGGCGAGCGAGGCGGCGAAGGGAACACGGGTCGCGGCGGCACGCACGACCGGGACTGCTGCGAGGGAGGCGAACACCGTATTAAGATGAGGTTCACGCGGCGGATGTCCGTGACGCCCGCAAGGGGGATGAGGCCCGGAGGCCGTGCGCCACTGCCTCGGGTCGGCCCCGCTCGCCCTGACGTCGGCGGGGCCGTACGGCGGCGCGGCCCGGAACATTGGCCGCGCCCGGGTGTTGACCACGGCCGAGAGCCAACCACAACCGTCCCATTCCATCGAGAGGTGCGGACCATGTCCAGAGCGTCCCGCTGGCTCGCAGCGTCGTTCCTGCTCGCCGCTTGCGGCGGCGCCCCCCAGGCCGGGACCGAGAGCGGCGCGGCGCTGGCTCGGGAGGAGGTGCGCGCCGCGGCCGAGGCCATCGACGCCGATCAGCTCCTGGCCCGGATCAGCACGCTGGCGTCGGATGAGTTCGAGGGCCGCGCGCCGGGCACGGTGGGCGAGGAGCGGACCGTGGAGTACCTGGTGAACGCGTTCCGCGAGCTCGGCCTCCAGCCCGGCAACCCGAACGGCACGTACACGCAGGAGGTTTCGCTGATCGGGTACCGGGCGCAGCCGACGGCGTCGTTCACCGTCGCGGGGCGGACGATCCCGCTCTCGTTCCCGTCGGACTTCGTGGCGTGGACCCAGCACTTCGATGAGCCGGCGCTGAGCCTCACGGGCTCGGAGATCGTGTTCGTCGGCTACGGGGTCGTCGCCCCGGAGTACGACTGGGACGACTACAAGGACGTGGACGTACGCGGCAAGACGATCCTGATGCTGGTGAACGACCCGGCGGTCCCCGATCCTGCCGATCCGAGCCGCCTGGACCCGAACGTCTTCCGCGGCGAAGCGATGACGTACTACGGCCGCTGGACGTACAAGTACGAGATCGCGTCCGAGAAGGGCGCGGCGGCGGCCATCATCGTCCACGAGACCGGGCCGGCCGGCTACCCGTGGGAGGTCGTGGCCGGCTCGTGGGGCGGCGAGAACTTCACGATCGCGGGCGCGACGGCGCCGAACCGCGTGCGCGTCGAGGCGTGGATCACGGAGGCCAAGGCCCGTGAGCTCCTGGCCGCCGCGGGGCACGACTTCGACGCGCTGAAGCAGGCGGCGGTGCGGCGCGATTTCCGTCCCGTCACGTTGGGCGCGACCGCCGATTTCCACATCCGCACGACGACACGCCAGGTCCAGTCGCGCAACGTGATCGCGAAGCTCGAGGGCTCGGACCCCGAGCGCAGGAACGAGTACGTGATCTACACGGCGCACTGGGACCATCTCGGCAAGGACGAGTCGCGGGAGGGCGACCAGATCTTCAACGGCGCGCTGGACAACGCCACGGGGACGGCCGGATTGATCGAGATCGCGAAGGCGTTCACCCGGCTGCCGCAACCGCCGGCGCGCTCGGTGCTCTTCCTCGCGGTCACCGCGGAGGAGCAGGGGCTGCTGGGCGCCAAGCACTACGCCGAGAACCCGCTCTACCCGCTGGAGCGCACGCTCGCCAACATCAACATGGACGGGCTGAACCCGTGGGGTCGCACCCGCGATGTGGTCGTGATCGGCTACGGCAACAGCACGCTGGAGGACATCCTCGCCGAAGAAGCCGCGGTGCAGGGCCGCGTGCTCGCGCCCGACCCCGAGCCGGAGAAGGGCTTTTACTACCGGTCGGACCACTTCGAGTTCGCGAAGCAGGGCGTGCCGGCGCTCTACACGGACAACGGCGTCGAATACATCGGCAAGCCGCCGGAGTACGGCCAGCAAAAGCGCGAGGAGTACACGGTCAACGACTACCACAAGCCGAGCGATGAAGTGAAGCCCGACTGGGATCTCTCGGGCGCCGTGGAGGATCTCCGGTTGCTGTTCGCGGTCGGCTACCGCGTCGCGACCGACGAGGCGTGGCCGGAGTGGAAGCCCGGCACCGAGTTCCGGGCGAAGCGGGAGGAGATGCTGAGGCGCGCGGGAATCGTGACGTCCGGCTCCTGATCCACCCGCTGTCACGCTGTTCGCTCGACTCGTCTCCGCGCCCTCTGCGGCTCGATGGCACGCGGAGGGCCCGGAGATGCGCGGAGGGCGGCGAGTCACCCGAGCTCGCCGCCCTCCAACACTCTCAGAAGCTCCCGCCGAGGAAGACCGCGTTCGCGAACACCGGCAGCAACCCGCGCCACTGGTCTCTGAAGTTCGGGTCGCCGGCGAAACCGATGACGCGCCCGCGGCCGACGCGCTCGGTCCACAGGTAAGGCGTCTCGGCAAGGCGCTCGGGCACCTCGGGCCACAGGTACCCGGCCAGCCGCAGCCGATCCACGGGCGCGTAGCGCAGGACCACCTCGCCCGGGCGCAGGTCGCGCGGCGCCTCGTAGATCCGGTCCGAGTTCACGAGAACGGGGATGTCGGCATCGCGGATGCCGGCGAGGAGCGGCGAGAGCGTGTCCGGCAGCGCACGCACGATGGCGCCGGGCACGCTCGCCGGGAGCGGCGCGCCGCCCGTGCTGTCCGCGCGGACCGTGTCGCGCCGCATGCGCAGCCGCGCCAGGCCGGCTCGCTCGCTCGCGAGCCAGGCCGTCGCCGCATCCAGCGTGATCAGCACGCCGCCGTCCCGGACCCACCGCTGCAGCCGCTCGCGGCCGCTCTGGCCGAGCGCGTCGTCCAGCGCGCTCGCGGACGCAGACGGGATGACCACCACGTCGAACTCTTCGAGCAGTGGCCCGGCCAGCGACGAGAGGTTCACCGTGGTCACCGGGAAGCGGAGGCGTTGGTCGAACGCGTACCACGCGAACCCGAAGGAGTTGCCGCTGACGCCCTGGCCACCCACCAGCGCGACCCGCGGGATGCGGATCGGGATCACGCTGTTGCTGCCGAGGTCGGTGCCCTCGTCCACCATCGCGGAGGCGAGCGGCACGACGCGGGCGCCGGAGGCCGCCGCGTGGCGCCGCACGACCTCGTGCACATCGTCGCCGTTCGCCTCGACGCGGACGAGGAACGCGCCGCGCGGGAAGTGGTGCTCACCGACGCGGAACCAGCGTTGCGCGAAGCGGACGCGCACGCTGTCCGCAAGCAGGCCCGCGAGCAAACGCAGCGAGGCCTCGCTGCCCGGTTCGAACGCGTAGGCGTAGCCCGCTTCCGCGAGAGCCGGGCTGGCGAGCGTGGGTAGGGCGGACGCCGGCTCCAGCGGGCCCACCGGCGAGCGGGTCCACCAGGCCCGCACGCGGAACATGTACGGCAGCGACCAGGCGGTCACGTCGTAGAAGCGGTTGGGCTGGCCGGTGCGCCGGCGCTCCAGCTCCTCACGGATGAACGCGGAGTCGAGCTGCGCGTCCGGCTCGAGCAACGCCTTGGCGAGCCGGCCCTGCGGCTGTGCGAGGTCCACGACGTACGAGCCCGCCGGCAGCGTCACGCTGCGTGATGCCGTGGCGCCGTACGGCGTCGCGTCCCGCACGTTCGTCGCAGAGCGGAGCCGGTGCACCTCGATGCCGTTGGCGATCAGCAGCGCGGCGAGCGAGTCCGCCCGGCCGTCCACGTCGCGCTCCACCACCACCGCGCGGATCGGGCCGCGCTCATGGTCGGTGATGGCGCTGCGGCGGAACTCGAGGTAGTCGCGGATCCGCTCCGTTCGCCGGCGCGCGGTCGTCAGCGCCGTGGCCCACGAGGTCGTGTAATGGTGGTGCGCCGCATCGCGCAGCGTCAGCACCGTGCCGTCGTTGCGGCGGATCCTGCCGCCCGCGCTGGACGCCTGCTCGTAGGTCATCCCGACCGCGCCCGTGAGGATCGGCCACGACACGCCGTAACCAGGATAGAACTCGTCGTAGCCCTCACGCCGGAAGAACGACCAGCCGTGCCGGTCGAAGGCCGCCGCGTTCGACGCCGCGTAGATGTCCCACCACTTCAGGATGCTCACATGGACGTTCTTGTTCACCGGGTCCATCGGCGGCGCGAAGAAGTAGGACGAGTTCGAGCCCATCTCGTGCAGGTCCACGGCCACGTGCGGGCCCCACTCGTTGAACGCCGCGACGCGGCCCCGCGTCTCGGGGTGCGAGAGGATGAACCAGTCACGGTTCAGGTCGAAGTAGTAGTGGCTGGTCCGAGGCCCGGGCCATGTGCCCTGGTGGACCATCGCGCCGGGCGTCGCCGGCACGCCCAGCGCGCTGCGCATGCGCATGACGTCCTGCACATGGCGTTCGTGGCCGTCCGGGTTCTGCACGGGGTCGATCAGCACGACCGTGCTGTCCAGGATGAGCTGCGTCTCGGCATCCCGGCCGGCGGCGAGCTGGTACATCATCGCGAGCGCCGCCTCCGTGCCCGACGCCTCGCCGCCGTGCACCGTGTAGGCCAGCCACACGATCGCGGGCATGCGCGCCACGACCGCGTCCAGCTCGGCGGGCGATGCGCCGCGCGGGTCCATGAGCCGCCGGGCGTCCGCCTTGATCTGCTCCAGCCGCGCCTGGTTGGCCTCGCTCGTGAGGATGGCCAGCAGCACCTCACGGCCCTCGAACGTGTAGGCCAGCGTGTCCAGCCGCACGCGTCGGCTCGACGCGGCCAGCGCATCCGCGTAGCGCATGATCATGTGATGCGGCGTGAAGCGCTCGCCGATCTCGTAGCCCAGCACGGCCCGCGGCGTAGGGACGGCGGGATCGTAGGCAGCATCCGGCGGCGAGAAGGCGTGCTGCGCGGCGGCGGGCGAGGCCATGAGGGCGAGCGCGCCGAGGCAGCGAACGACGAGTCGTACGGAACGGCGGTGCACGGACGACCTCCGGGGTCAGCGGTTACGGCGTGCCGGACAGCGGGCCAGGCGGCCTGTGCGGCGCTGTCGCGCGCGGACCCGACTCCATCCATCCACCCGCGCGACGATCCGCCCGCGCATCGGCGACACCGGCCACGGTGGAACCCAGTCGCTGTCGGCGGCGGTAAACCTACCGCCCGCAATGCGGGTTCGGCCAGCGGTGACGTGGCACGCAAACTGGTCCGTGCGGAGTTGTCGTTCCGGTGGACCGTGACGGCGCTGCTCCGCATGCGGTTGCGCGATCGATCGTCCGTCTCTGCGGCGATCGCGGACCAGGGACGCGCCGTCCCGGGCTGTTGCGCCTCGCACCTGGCGCCGCGAATCTGGTGGGCAGGCCCGGCCCGAGGATGCGCCGGGCGGGAGTGACCCCTTCGAAGGAGGTTGCTTATGTGGAAGTGCTACCGTGCAGTCGCGTTGGGAGCCGCCCTCGCGTTCTCCGCGCTCGCAGTGTCGGCGGAGAGCGCACGGGCGCAGCAGCTCGAGATCGGCTTCAAGCTGGGAGCCGCGTTCGCGAACCTGACCAACCCGTTTGAGCCGGGCGACCCGGATCCGGAACGCATCACGACGTTCGCGGGCGGCGGGCACCTCCGTTTCGGGCTGACGCCGACCTTCTCCCTCCAGCCGGAGCTGCTGTTCGTGCGCAAGGGCGCCGGAGAGCCGCAGGTCGACGACAGCGGGCCTCGCTTCGATTACGTGGAGATTCCGGTGCTCGCACGCTTCGACATCCCGCTGGTCGGCGCGCCCATCAGCCCGTTCATCTATGCGGGCCCGTACGCCGCCTTCGAGGTGTCGTGCAAGGTCAACGATCGGGGCGATGAGCAGGATTGCGGCGACGACACCCACGAGACGGTCGACTACGGCGCGGTCTTCGGCGCTGGTCTGGGCTTCGCCGCCGGACCCGGCAGGCTGGTGGTCGAGGGGCGCTACGACCTCGGGCTCAGGGCAGTGATCCCGGAGGAGCCCAACTCGCCGGAGCAGAAGAACCGCGCGTTCGGCCTCTTCATCGGCTACGCGGTCCCGCTGGGCATGTGACGCGGCGGCTCGAGAGCCGACGACGGAAGAAGCAGAGGGGCGGGCGGCCGTCTTCGCGGCGCGCCCGCCCTTTCTGCGTTCCGGGTCCAGCGGGCCGACCGCGCATCCGCACGCGGGATGCGCGGGCGGCCCGCTCCTCGTCTCACGACCGCACGAGCTTCTTGTACTTCACCCGATGCGGCTGGTCGGCCTCGGGGCCGAGCCGCTTCTTCCGGTCCGCCTCGTACTCCTGGTAGTTGCCCTCGAACCAGACGACGCGGCTGTCGCCCTCGAAGGCGAGGATGTGGGTGGCGATGCGGTCGAGGAACCAGCGGTCGTGAGAGACGACGACGGCGCAGCCCGCGAAGCCGAGCAGCGCTTCCTCCAACGCGCGCAGCGTGTCCACGTCGAGGTCGTTGGTCGGCTCGTCGAGCAGGATCAGGTTGCCGCCGGAGCGGAGCAGCTTGGCGAGATGCACGCGGTTGCGCTCGCCGCCGGATAGCACGCCGACCTTCTTCTGCTGGTCCGCGCCCTTGAAGCCGAACCAGGAGCAGTACGCCCGCGAGTTGACCTTCGCCTTGCCCAGCTCGATCTCGTCCTCGCCGCCGGAGATCTCTTCCCAGATGGTCTTCTCGGGGTCGAGCGCGTCGCGGGTCTGGTCCACGTACGCGAGCTTCACGGTCGTGCCGAGCTTGAGCGCGCCGGCGTCCGGCTTCTCCTGCCCGGTGATGAGCCGTAGCAGCGTCGTCTTGCCCGTCCCGTTCGCGCCGATCACGCCGACGATGCCGCCGCGCGGCAGCCGGAACGAGAGGTCCTCGAACAGCACGCGGTCGCCGTAGGCCTTGGTCAGACCCTCGGCGACGACGACGTCATCGCCGAGCCGCGGGCCAGGCGGGATCACGATCTCGGCACGGCCGATCTTCTCGCGCACGTCCTCGTTCAGCAGCTGCTCGTACGCGTTGATGCGCGCCTTGCTCTTCGCGTGGCGCGCGCGCGGCGCCATGCGGATCCATTCGAGCTCGCGCTCCAGCGTGCGCATCCGCGCGGTCTGCTGCTTCTCCTCGATCCGCAGCCGCTCGCGCTTCTGCTCGAGCCACGACGAGTAGTTCCCCTCCCACGGGATGCCCTCGCCGCGGTCCAGCTCGAGGATCCACTTGGCGACGTTGTCCAGGAAGTAGCGGTCGTGCGTGATCGCGACGACCGTGCCCTTGAACTCGGCGAGGTGATGCTCCAGCCAGGCCACGGACTCGGCGTCCAGGTGGTTCGTCGGCTCGTCGAGCAGCAGCAGGTCCGGCTCCTCGAGCAGCACGCGGCACAGCGCGACGCGGCGCCGCTCACCTCCCGAGAGCTTGGTGACGTCGGCGTCCGGCGGCGGCAGCCGCAGCGCATCCATTGCGATCTCGATCTTGCGGTCCAGGTCCCACGCGCCCGCTGCCTCGATCGCGTCCTGGAGCTTCGCCTGCTCGTCCAGCAGTGCGGCCATCTCCTCATCCGACATCGGCTCGGCGAACTTGGCGTTCACCTCGTCGAACCGGCGGAGCAGGTCGCGCGCGTGCTTGACCGCCTGCTCGACGTTCCCGCGGACGTCCAGGTTCGGGTCGAGCTGCGGCTCCTGCGGCAGGTAGCCGATGCGCGTCCCCTTGGCCGCCCAGGCCTCGCCCTGGAAGTCCGTGTCGACGCCGGCCATGATGCGCAGCAGCGTGCTCTTGCCCGCGCCGTTCGGGCCCACCACGCCGATCTTCGCGCCAGGATAGAACGACAACCAGATCCCCTTCAGGACTTCCCGGTTCGGCGGGACGACCTTGCGGAGACCCTTCATCACGTAGATGAACTGGGGTGTGCTCAACGTGCTCCTCGCGTCTCGGGGTTGTTGGGCCCTCACATACCCCGGAGCCGTTGGCGGGTGTCTCGCCTCAGGGGGCCAGGGCGGGGGCAAGGGCGAGGGCGGGGGTGGGCAGCACCGCTGCGTTCGCGGGCAGGCCGCCCTTCCGGGGGCGGCTCACACGGAGATGCGGGGTATCATCTCACACAGAGACGCGGAGGCGCGGAGTGAGGTTGCCGGGTCGGGCTGCGTTCTTTGCAGAGCCGAACGTTCCTCGCCCGGATCCACGTTCATGAATTCGTGTGGCTTCTTCCGGCGGGGACTGTGCTCATCTCGCCGGAGAGCCTGCCAGGCGAGGCCGGCTTCACCCCGCGAACACGGACCCGCCCGGAGCAACGAACCAGATCAGAAGGACCCTGGCTTACGCCACGCTGTCTCCCCAGCGCCGGGAACCCCCGAATCGCCAACCCTCCGCGTCTCCGTGTGATACCCCCTCCGCGCTCTCCCAGCTCAGGTGTCCTGCCGGATGGCCTGCACGTCCAGCGAGATCTGGACGCGGTTCGAGACCATGAAGCCGCCCGCCTCGAGAGCCACGTTCCACTTCAGGCCGAAGTCCTGACGGTCGATCGCCGTCGAGGCCGTCAGCCCGATCACTTCCTCCCCCGTCGGCTTCTTCGCGCGCCCCTCGAACCGCGCATCCAGCACGACCTCGCGCGTGACGCCCCGGATCGTCAGGTCACCGGTCACGCGGTACTCGTCATCGCCCACCCGCTCGATGTTCTTCGTGCGGAACGTCATGTTCGGGTGGTTCTCCGCATCGAAGAAGTCCGCCGAGCGCAGGTGCGCGTCGCGCTGCTCCTCGCGCGTGTCGATGCTCGCCACGGGGATCGTGACCTCGGCGGACGAGCGCGTCAGGTCTTCCTCATCCAGCTCGATCTTGCCGCTGACCTGCCCGAACCGGCCGCGGACCGTCGTGACCATCATGTGCTTGACGGCGAACTCGATGGTCGTGTGCACGGGATCGATGACCCAGGTGGTCTTCTTGGTCGTGGCGGTGGACATGCGATTCCTCCTGCTCGAAGGGTAGAGCGCCGCACACGCGGGCCCCGGGTGCCGCGGCCCGCGTGGTCGGCACTGGTTCGGTACGCAATATCTTAGCGCTAAGGTAATTGCCGAGCGCGCCGGTGTCAAGAATCTTCGGGTACGCCCCGGCCGCAACCCGCTGGCGCGGGTCAGTCGGTCAGCGACCGCACGCTCTCGACCAGCGCAGCGGCCGCGTCGTCGAGCTGCGAATCGGACAGGTAGGGCGCAGGGCCGAGCCGGAGGACGTCGACGCGGTGATCCGCGTACACGCCGCGCTCGCGGAGCAGCCGCACCAGCTCGCCGGCGCGCGGCGAGCGCAGCGCGAGGAATCCGCCGAGCGACGTGAGCGGGACGTTGCGGTCGCGCGTGATGACGGCCGGGTCGAGGTCGGCGGCGTCGAACGCCCCGGCGAGCCGCCCAACCTGGTGCTGACTGACTTCCCGCAGCAGCTCCGGTGTCAGGCCGTGCTCGTCGAAGAAGGCGAAGACTTCAGCCGCACGGTAGTGGCTGGTCGGATCGTAGGTCGCGCCGGCGAACCGGTCGGGGCCGGTTCCGTACGGCACGCGGCCGTCGCGCCGTTCGGCCGTCAGCGCGGAGAACTCGCTGAACCAGCCGGTGATGACGGGCCGAAGCTCGCAGCCCGGCGGCACGCGCAGGAACGCATTGCCCTCGCCGAGCTGGCAGTACTTGTAGCCGCCGCCGGTGATGAACGCGTCCTCGAGGCCTGCGCCGCGGATGGAGAACGGCACGACGTTGAGGTGATGGTAGACGTCGACGAGCAGCGCGGCGCCCTCGCGCCGGCATGCGGCCATCACGCCGCCGAGGCCGGGGACGATGTGGCCGTTGATGTAGAGCACCGACGAGACCAGGACCGCGGCGGTGCGCGCGTCCACGGCCGCCGCGAGGCGCTCGGCGAGGTCGGCGGCGGGCTCGTGCGGGACCTTGTGGACCTCGATGCCCTCCTCCGCGAGCCGGTCGAGCTGACGGCGGATCGTGTGGAACTCCCCGGTGCTCGTCACCAGGCGCGGCCGCTCGCGCAGCGGCAGCGCGGACAGGAAGCGGACGACGAGCTCGTGCGTGTTCGCGCCGAGCGTGATCGCGCCGTCGTCGTCACCGAGGAGACGGGCGTAGCCCTGCCGGACGCGTTCGGCGCGCGCGAACGCGTGCTCCCACTTGTCGTCCACGTAGCGCGCGGCGTCGAGCCACGCCTGCATCTGGCCATCGAAGCCCCGGTCCGGCCAGGCCTGGTGCGAGTGGCCGGTGAGCAGCAGCCGGTTGGCGACGTCGAACCGGCTGTAGTGCGGCGCGAGCGCGTTGGGAGAGCGGTAGAGCTGCTCGGGCGTCACGGGCGTCTCGGGTCCGCTCGCGTGGTTCACAATTCGGTGCGGATCGCCCACAGGTCCGGGAACGCTGGCTTGAACAGGGTGCCGCGCAGGTACTCCGCGCCGGTGCTGCCGCCGGTCCCGCGCTTCGTGCCGATGGTCCGCTCGACCATCTTCACGTGGCGGTACCGCCACTCCTGCACGCCCTCGTCCAGGTCGACGAAGCGTTCGCACACGCCGGTGACCGTCGGGTCGTTGCGGTAGATGTGGATCAGGATGCGCTGGACCTCGGGCGACGGCTCGACGGGCCGCGTCACGTCGCGCTCGAGCTGCGACCGTGGCACGTCGTATCCGCGGCGCGCGAGGTAGTGGAGGAAGGAGTCCCAGATCGAGGGGCGACGGAGCCGCTCCTCCAGCATCCGACGCGCGGGGCTGTCCTCCGGGTAGTGCCTGACCGATTCCTCTCGCTTCTGTCCGAGCGCGAACTCGAGCGCGCGGAACTGGAAGGACTGGAACCCGCTGCCGGACTCCAGGCGGTCGCGGAACGAGAGGAACTCGAGGGGCGTCATGGTCTCGAGCACGTCGATCTGCGCGACCAGCACCTTGAGGATGGTGAGCACGCGCTTGAGCGTGTGCAGGGCGCGCGGAGTGTCGTCGGCCGCGAGCAGGTCCTGCAGGTGATCCAGCTCGTGCAGGATCTCCTTGAACCAGAGCTCGTAGACCTGATGGATGACGATGAACAGCATCTCATCGTGCTCCGGCCCCTCGGAAACCGGGGTCTGGAGCGAGAGCAGCTCGTCGAGCCGCAGGTAGCTGCCGTAGGTGAGCGGCATGGCCGTGGTCCACCTTTCTCTCTCTGGAGCCCGAGACGAGTATCTTCCCCGCGGGACCCGCGGTCAAGCGAATGCCCGCTATGGGAGGCTAACCCGCGGCGTGGGCCCCGTGCCCCGTGCGCGCGCGGCGACTCGTCCCTATCATCCCCCGCCGATACCCCACGACTCCGAGGAGTTCAGCCATGCGTCGTCTCGCAGCCGTGCTGTTGCTGGCCCTGTTCGCGACCGCGATCACCTGCGCCCCGCGCCCGTCCGCGCCCGAGTCGGACCCCTGGCCGCCCGTCGCCACGTTCTCGATTCTTGCCTACGACCCGGAGACCGGCGAGATCGGCGGCGCGGTGCAGTCCCGCGTGTTCTCGGTCGGGAACGGCGTGTTGTGGGCGGAGGCGGGTGTGGGCGCGGTCGCCACGCAAGCGATCGTGGACGTCAGCTACGGCCCCAAGGGCCTGGAGCTGCTGAAGCAGGGGTTGTCCGCTGAGGAGGTGGTGAAGCGGCTGTGGGAGGAGGATCCGGACCCGCTGCCGGAGCGGTGGACCAAGCAAGGGAGGCAGGTCGCCGTGGTGGACGCGAACGGCAACGTCGCCGCGTTCACCGGGCCGCGCGCCAGCCCGTGGGCGGGCCACAAGGCCGGCAAGCACGTGACCGCGCAGGGCAACATCCTCGCCGGCCCGGAGGTCGTCGAGCGGATGATCGAGGCCTACGAGACGACGGAGGGCCACATCTCCTTCCGGTTGCTCGCCGCGCTAGAGGCGGGGCAGGCCGCGGGCGGCGATACGCGCGGCATGCAGTCCGCCGCCATGATCGTGGTCAAGAAGAACGGCGGCGTTTGGCTGAACAACGACGTGGTGCTGCGCCTGCAGGTCGACGACAGCCCGCAGCCGATCGCGGAGCTCCGGCGGCTGGTGGAGCTCGCGGCGGCGCAGCGGGAGCGGATCCGGCGCGCGGCGGGGAGGTGAGGGCGAGTCGGGAGGCGTGGGGTGGCGTGGCGGTCGGGATCCCGGTCAACCGGCTCGCGTTCCGCTTCGGCGAGATGGTTCAAGATTGAACCATCCGGCCCTCACCGGGACCGCGGAGCGGCGCGTTCCCGGTGCCTTCGCTTCCCGGTGGTTTCGGACCACGACCTGACAGGAATCCCCGCATATCACTTGCCCTCGACCAGCGCCTGGTATTCGGGGTGCTTCTCCACGTACGACCGCACGAAGGGGCAGATCACCACCACGCGCAGCCCCTCGGCTTTCGCGTGCTCCAGTCCCGCGTGCGCGAGCCGCTGCCCGACGCCCTTTCCGCGGAGGGCCTTCGGCACGTCGGTGTGCAGGAACGTGATCTGGCCGGGAGCAGACCGGTACTGGAGCACAGCCGTCTCGGCGCCCGTGCCGGCGCGGAACTGCTGCGCGACCGGGTCGTGAATCACGGCCAAGTCATCTCGTGGGCTGCTCATCATCCGTGCCAGATACCGTCTCGCGCGGGGACCAGCACGCTGTACCCGGTCATCGACGGGTGCAGATCATCGCGGCCCGGAGCCCGCACGCTCCCGGTGCAAGCCTCACACCATCCTCGGCGTGTACCGGTTCAGCGTCGCGTACTGCGGCGGCCAGGGCAGGTCGTAGCCCAGCTCGTAGGCCGCGTGGCGGGTCCAGTAGGGGTCCCACAGGTGCGCGCGCGCGAGCAGGCACAGGTCCGCGCGGCCCGCGGCGAGGATCGTGTTCACGTCGGTGTACGACGAAATGTTGCCGACCGCCATGGTCGCGATGCCGGCCTCGTGGCGGATGCGGTCGCTGAACGGCGTCTGGAACAGCCGGCCGTAGACGGGCTGCTGGTCCCACACGGTCTGGCCGGCCGAGACGTCGATCAGATCGCAGCCCGCTTCCTTGAACATCTTCGCGATCTCGACCGCGTCCGCCGCGTCCACGCCGCCCGGCTTCCAGTCCACGGCGCTGATGCGCACGGACATCGGCTTGTCCTCCGGCCACGCCGCCCGCACCGCCCGGAACACCTCCAGCGGGAAGCGCATGCGGTTCTCCAGCGAGCCGCCGTACTCGTCGGTGCGCTTGTTGGTGAGCGGCGAGATGAAGCTGGCGAGCAGGTAACCGTGCGCGCAGTGCAGCTCGAGCCAGTCGAAGCCGGCCTCCTCGGCCATCGCCGTGGCGCGCAGGTAGTCCGCGAGAATACGGTCCATGTCCTCGCGCGTGACCTCGCGCGGCACGGGGCTGTGCGGGTAGTACGGCAGCGGTGAGGCGGAGATGATGGGCCAGCCGCCGGTCTCGAGCGGCTCCACGTCGCCCTCCCACATCCGGCGCGTGGACCCCTTGCGGCCCGCGTGTCCGAGCTGCACGCCGATCTTCGCCTCGGTGTTCTCGTGGACGAAGTCGACGATGCGCTTCCATGCCGTGACGTGCTCGGGCGTGTAGAGCCCCGTGCAGCCCGGGCTGATCCGGCCCTCGCGGCTCACGTTCGTCATCTCGGCCATGACCAGCGCCGCGCCGCCGACCGCGCGGCTGCCGAGGTGCACGAGGTGCCAGTCGTTGGGCGTGCCGTCCTCTGCGCTGTACTGGCACATCGGCGAGACGACGACGCGGTTCTTGAGCACCAGCCCGCGCACGCGGAACGGCGTGAACATCGGCGGCGGCGCGGGCGAGCGCGGTACGGCGACGCCGCTCTGCTTCTCTGCCTCGCCCGCGAACCACTCGTCCACCCGCGCGACGAACTCAGGGTCCCGCACCTTCAGGTTGCCGTGCGTGACGCGCAGGCTGCGGGTGAGCAGGTTGAACGCGAAGCGGATGGGCTCCGTGCCCATGTAGCGTTCAGTGGCCTCGAACCAGTTCATGCTCACGCGCGCCGCGCGCTGGAGGCTGGCGACGGCGGGCCGCCGCTCCGTCTCGTAGCGCTCGAGCGCCGTGGGCACGTCGGGCTCGGCGCGCAGCGCGGCCGCGAGCGCGATCGCGTCTTCCATGGCCAGCTTGGTGCCCGAGCCGATCGAGAAGTGCGCCGTGTGCGCGGCATCGCCGAGCAGCACGATGGGGATGGGTTTGCGCCCCGCGCCGCCCGGCACGATGTGGTGCCAACGCTCGTTCGTGACGACGCCGAACTGCCGCCAGATCGAGCGGTTCGCGATCAGCCGGTGCCCCTCCAGCTCCTCGCGGAACAGCTCCTCGCAGAACGCGACCGTCTGCGCCTCGTCCGCGGCGTCCATGCCGGCGGCGCGCCACGTCGCCTCCGTGGTCTCGACGATGAACGTCGAGCCGCCTTCCTCGTAGCGGTACGCGTGCACGCGCCAGAGCCCGTGCCGGTCGTGCTTGAAGTAGAACGTGAACGCGGGGAATGGGCGGGTCGTGCCGAGCCAGACGAAGCGGTTGGGCCGCATGTCCACGTGCGGGCGGAAGTGCTCGCGGTAGCGCTCGCGCACGGCGCTGTTGAACCCGTCCGCCGCGACGACGAGGTCCGCGTCCGGGAACGATTCCGGGTCCGCGACCTCGCAACCGAAACGAACATCCACGCCCAGCTCGGCGCAGCGCGCCGCCAGGATCTCGAGGAGCGCACGGCGCGAGATGCCGCTGAAGCCGTGCCCCGTCGAGCGCAGCACCTGCCCCTGGTAGTGGATGTCGATGTCGTCCCAGTGCGCGAAGTGGCGCTGCATCGCCTCGAAGGTCACCGGATCGGCCGCGGCGAGGTTGTGGCCGGTCGCGTCCGAGAAGACGACGCCGAAGCCGAACGGGTCGTCCGCGCGGTTGCGCTCGTAGACCGTGACCCGGTGCGCCGGGTCCGCGAGCTTCATCTGGATCGCGAAGAAGAGGCCGGCAGGGCCGCCGCCGATGCAGACGACGTTCATGCGTCGCCTCCGCGGGCGGAGGCCCGCACCGCAACGTGAGACGACGACGTGGCCTCTGCGCCGCGTCGCGCCTCCGCCTCCTTCACGATCTGCCGCGCGATGATGAGGTGCTGGATCTCCGTCGTGCCCTCGTAGATGCGGAGCGCGCGAACGGCGCGGTAGAGCCGGTCCACAGGATGGTCCGCCAGCACGCCGCGCCCGCCGAGGATCTGGACCGCGTCGTCGACGATGCCCTGCGCCGCCTCCGTCGCGAACGCCTTGGCCATCGCGGCCTCGACCGTGATGCGCGCCGCGCCACTGTCCTTTTCCCACGCCGCACGGTAGACCAGCAGGCGCGCGGCCGTGAGGTCCGTCGCCATGCGCGCCAGCTTCTCCTGCACCAGCTGGAAGCCGGCGAGCGGCTGGCCGAACTGCGTGCGGCTCGTGGCGTGCGCGGCTGCTTCCTCGAGCGCACGCGCGGCCATGCCGCACGCCGCCGCGGCGACCGTGGGCCGCAGCAGGTCCAGGGCGGCCATGCCGAGCTTGAACCCCGCGCCCTCCTCGCCCAGCCGGTGGCTGCTCGGCACGCGGCAGTCCTCGAACGCGAGCTCGCCGAGCGGGTGCGGCGCGCTCATGACCTGCGGGCCAATGAAGCGCAGGCCGGGTGTCCCGGCGGGCACGACGAAGCACGAGATGCCGTTGCGGCCGGCATCCGCGTCGGTCACGGCGAACACGGTGTAGACGTCGGCGAGGCCGGCGTTGGAGATCAGCGTCTTGCGGCCGTTCAGCACGTAGGCGTCGCCGTCGCGCGTGGCGGTGGTGCGCATGGCGGCCACATCCGAGCCCGCCTCCGGCTCGGTCATCACGAAGGCGCCCATCGCATCGCCGCGGACGAGCGGGTCCGCCCAGCGCGTGCGTTGCGCGTCGGAGCCGGCGAGCAGGATGGGCGCGGCGCCGAGCGCCTGGAGCGCGAACACCGCGTCGGCGAGGGGCGAGGCGTGGGCGAGCGCTTCGCGGGCGAGAGCGCATGCGCGCAGGTCCAGCCGGCCGATCGGCTCGAGCCAGCCGCCCTCGCCGAGCAGCTTCAGGATCTCGCGCGCCTGCGCGCGCGCGGCGTCATCGCTGGCCGGGGCGGGCAGTGGCGCGATCCGCTCCGCGCAGAACGCGGCGATGCGGCTCGCCCAGTCGACGTGTCGCTGCTCGAGGAACGCGCGCACCGCGCCGGTGTCCGGCATGCTTCTCGACTCCGCGGCGCTCATGCGAACTGCGGCTCGCGCTTCGCCTTGAACGCCTCGTACGCCTCGCGGAAGTTCGGGTCCGTCATGCAGCCCGCCTGTACCGTGACCTCCCACGCGAGCGCGGTGTCCAGGTCCATCGACCACTCGCGGTCCAGCGACTCCTTCGAGATCGCGAGCCCGAACGACGGCCCGCGCGCCAGCTTCTCCGCGAACGCCCGCGCCTCGTCCAGCACCTTCTCGTTCGGGACGACGCGGTTGTACAGCCCGATGCGGTACGCCTCCGCCGCGTCGATGAAGTCGCCGGTCATGAGCAGCTCGCTGGCCCGGCCGTGACCGACGATGCGTGGCAGCAGCCACGAGACGCCCATGTCCGCGCCCGAGAGGCCGACGCGCGTGAACAGGAACGCGATCCGCGCGGACTCGGCCGCGATCCGGATGTCCGACGCCGCGGCGATCACGGCGCCCGCGCCCGCGACCGTGCCGTTCAGCGCCGCGACGATCGGGCGCCGGCACTTGCGCATCGCGCGCACCAGGTCGCCCGTCAGCTTCGTGAACTCGAGCAGGCCCTGGTAGTCGCGGCCGTGCAGCGCGCCGATGATGTCCTCGACGTCGCCGCCCGAGCAGAATGCGCGCCCCGCGCCCGTGATCACAATGGCGCGCACGCCTGGCTCCGTGTCCAGCGCGTAGAACGTGTCGCGCAGCTCCTCGTAGACCTCGAACGTCAGCGCGTTGAGGCGCTCGGGCCGGTTGAGCGTGATGGTGGCGACTGCGGTGTCCTCGTTCAGCGCGTAGAGGAACGATTTGGGGGAGATCGGCATTGCCGGGGTCCTCCGGGGTTGGGTATCTCCGCGGCCTTCGGCCGCTGGGCTCCGCGCGCGCCTGCGGCACGCGCTAGGCTCCGGCGGGCGCTTCGCGCCGCCTAGGCTCCGCGGCTCCTTCGGAGCCGCTAGGCTCCGGCCCTTCGGGCCTGGGCTCCGCGGCGCCTGCGGCGCCGCTGGAAGGACGAGGCTGCCCGCTCGGCGTGGATCTGCCCGCATGGAGCCGCCCACCTCCAGCGCCGGCGCAGCCGGCGCGGAGCCTAGCTCCCGCGAAGCGGGAGCGGAGCCCAGGACGCGCGCGTCCGGAGCCCAGCGAAGCGGAGCCTAGCGGCGGCTTCGCCGCCGCGGAGCCTGCCGCGCGCAAAGCGCGCGGCCTACGGCACCACCGCCGTCGCCTCCACCTCCACCACCGCCCCCTCATCCACCAGCGCGGCAACCTCGACCAGCGCCATCGCCGGGTAGTGCCTGCCCATCACTCGCCGATACGCCTCGCCCAGCGGCTTCAGGTTGGCCAGGTAATCGGCGCGGCTGGTCACGTAGATCGTCATGCGGCCGATGTTCGCCGCCGTGCCGCCCGCCGCCTGCACCACCGCCACCACGCGCTCCAGCGCACGCTCGAACTGCGCGACGAAGCCGCCATCGACGATCCGGCCATCCTCGCCCAGCGCCGTCTGGCCGGCCACAAAGAGCAGCCGCCCGCCCGCGGGCGCGAGCATGCCGTGGCTGTAGCCGCGCGGCGCGCCCAGCGCTTCCGGGTTGATCGGCTCGAACATCACGCGCCGCGCGCTCCGCCGTCGATCGCGATGGCCTGGCCGTTGATCCCGCGCGCGCCCTCGCCGCACAGCGCCAGCACCACGTGCGCGACCTCGTCCACCTCGATCAGCCGGCCTTGCGGGTTCATCGCCACCAGCCGGTCCCGGGCTTCCTGTTCCGTGAGCCCCGTCTTCTCGACGATCCGCGCCACCGCCTCGCGCGTCAGGTCCGTGTCCACGTAGGTCGGGCAGACCGCGTTGACCGTCACGCCGGACGCGGCCAGCTCCGCGGCGACCGCGCGCGTGAAGCCGACGACCGCGTGCTTCGCGGCGGCGTACGCGGCAATGTAGCGCGCGCCCATGAGCCCGGCGACCGACGCGATGTTGATGATCCGGCCCCAGCCGCGCTCCGCCATGGCCGGCGCGAACGCGCGCGTGCACAGGAACGTGCTCGTCGCGTTCAGCGTCAACAGCCGGTTCCACTCCTCGAGCGTGAGCCGGTGCAGCGGCGCGGAGCCGGCGCCGCCGGCGTTGTTCACGAGGATGTCGACGTGCCCGAGCCGTTCGACCGCCTCGCGCGCCATGCGCTCGACCGCGTCCGGGTCGGTCACGTCACACTGGATCGCGAACCCGGTGCGGCCCGCATCGCGCAGCGACGCCGCGACCGCCTCGATCTGCTCGCGCGTCCGTGCCGCGACGACGACGCTCGCGCCCGCGCCCGCCAGCGCGCGCGCGACCGCCTCGCCGATGCCCCGCCCGCCGCCCGTGACCACGGCGCATCGTCCTTCCAGCCTCATGCGTCCTCCGATGGGCCCGTCCGGCGTGTTCGCCGCTCGGTCGTCGTTCACGGACTGTCGAGGTTCCGCGTGCCCGCTGCCGCCAGCCGCGTCTCGACCGCCTCTGCCAGGATTTCGCCGAGCACGCGCACCGTGCGCGCGCCTTCCTCGGCCGTGGCCGCGGCCGGGTCGCCGAAGTACGCGCGCGGGCCGCCGGCCTCCTCGAACGTGCGCCGCCCCTCGCGGATCGCAGCCGTGAGCGAACGCGGCACCGCAGTCAGCGCGACGCGGACGTCCTCGCGCACGAGGTCCGGCCGCTCCGCCAGCACGATGCTGGTTTCGTACTGGCCCGCGTGACACGCGCCGCTCCGGAACTCTTCCGTCAGCCGCTCGGCGAGATGCCGGCGCGTGAGGTCCGGGTACGCGACCGGGATCAGGCCTTCCGCTTCGATCGCCTGCTCCGCTTCCCGCAGCGCCGCGACGTGCGTCGGGTCGAAATGCGCGTTCGCGATCGCCAGCACGGCGGCGCCGTGCACGGCGAGAGCGCGTGCCGTGTCCACGACCAGCGCGGTGACCGCAGTCGGCGAGACGGACACCGTGCCCGCGAAGCCGATCGCGAACGGCGCGGCGCTGTACGCCAGTGGAGGAAGCAGCACGACGTCGTGCCCCGAACGAGACAGCAGCTCCGCGCCCGCGCGTGCCATCGCCTCCGCGATGATCACGTCCGTGTTGAGCGGAAGGTGCGGGCCGTGCGCCTCGAGCGCTCCCACCGGCAGCATCGCGACCGCGCCGGGCAGCGCTGACCGCGCCTCCTCCCACGTCAGCGCAGCGAGTTCCCTTGCAGCCATCGCCGTCGTATACTCCCGAGCCACGTGTGAGCGCGCGCCGCCACCCCTGCCCGGAGGCCGCAGCCCATGACGACCCAGCCAACCGCGTTCGAGCCGCCCGAAGAGTTCAACATCGCTGACTACTTCCTGGACGCACGCGTCCGGGAAGGCAAGGGGGAGCGCATTGCCCTGCGCACGGACCGCGGCACGCTCAGGTACGCCGAGGTTCGCGCGCTCGCCAACCGCTTCGGCCACCTGCTGCGCGATGCCGGGGTCCAGCCCGAGCAACGCGTCATCATCGCGTTGCCGGACGGCCCCGAGTACGTCGGCGCCCTATTCGGCGTCCTCAAGATTGGCGCGGTCGTGGTCATGGTCAACCCGCACCTCAGGCCGGACGCGATCCGCTACTTCTTCGACTACACCCGCGCAGTGGTGGCGCTGGTGCATCCCGAAACCGCGGCGGCGTTCCGGGAGGCGGCTGCCGGCGCGCGGCACCTGAGGCACCTCGTCGTCCTGGACGACGACGTGCTGGCCCGCCTCGCCGCGTATCCCGCCGACCTCGAGACCTTCCCCTCCCACCGCGATGACGCCGCGATCTGGCTCTTCTCGGGCGGCACCAGCGGCAGGCCGAAGGCCGTCGTGCAGACGCACACGTCTTACGCCAACACCACCGAGTGCTACGGCAAGCAGGTCATCCGCTACACGGAGGACGACATCACCATCTCCGTGCCGAAGCTGTTTTTCGGCTACGCGATGGGCTCGAACCTGTTCTTCCCGTTCTCCGTCGGCGCGTCTGCCGTGCTGTTCCCCGAGCGCTGCACGCCCGAGACGCTGTTCGCGCAGATCGCGCGGCACCGGCCCACCATCCTGATCAACGTGCCGACCATGGTGCAGCAGATGGTGAGTCACCCGGACGCGCGCGCGCAGGACCTCTCGTGCCTGCGCCTTGCCACGTCCGCGGGCGAGGCGTTGCCGGTCGAGCTGTACCACCGGTGGAAGGACACGTTCGGCGTCGAGCTGCTCGACGGGCTGGGCACCGCGGAGATGTGGCACATCTTCCTGTCCAACCGCCCGGGCGAGGTGCGGCCGGGCACGTTGGGCCGGCCGGTGCCCGGGTTCGACGTGCGCGTGCGCGACGACGACGGCAACGACCTCCCGCCGGGCGAGACCGGCTACCTCTGGGTGCGCGGCAACTCCCGCGCGATCGGCTACTGGCAGCAGATGGAGCGGACCCGCCGCGCCTTCCGGGGCGAGTGGTACGTCTCCGAGGACATGGTGAGCTGCGATGAGGACGGCTACTTCACCTACCGCGGCCGCGCCGACGACATGCTCAAGGTCTCCGGCAAGTGGCTCGCGCCCGGCGAGGTCGAGAACTGCCTGCTCGCGCACCCGGCGGTGAAGGAGGTGGCGGTGGTGGGAGTGGTCGAGGCCGATGGGCTGACACGGCCGCACGCGTACGTGGTGCTGCGCGACGGCCACGACGGTGGCGGCGAACTCGCAGAGGAGCTGCGCGCGTTCGTGCACGAGCGGCTCGAGTCGTACAAGGTGCCGCGCGAGGTCGCCTTCCTGGACGAGCTGCCGCGCACGCACCTGGGGAAGGTGGACCGGGGGAAATTGAGGGGGCGGTAGGGCCCGAGGTCCACGTCCCGCGGATCTCCGCGCGCCGTCCGCGAGGACCGGCGAGTTCCGGAACCCTGCACGAGACCGGCGCCCTCGCATGGCGATTTCCGGCCGGGAAACCCGCCCGCAACCAACGGGTTAGGAAGGACGCCGGCGAGGCCGCACGGAGACCGCGGCGTGGGGAGCCGCACGGTGGCGACCAGCACATCCCCTCCGCTCGCCCGAGGAGTTCCGCGTCGCGAAACCGAGTTCCGCAGCACCGCACGCGAGATCGAGCTGGAGATGCGAGATGCGTGTCGACGAGCAGACCCTCGATGACCTCGACATCTTCCGTCGTAGCGGAGCGATTGGGGGTTTGTTCGACCATCTGGACCGAACGCGGACGCGCGGCGGCCGGGAAGCGCTGCGCCGCCGGTTCCGCAACCCGCTCGCCGATGTGCGGGATATCCGCAACGTGCAGCAGAGCATCCAGTTCATCACGGCGCACCGCGAGCACTTCGGTTACCTGCCGGGACCGCAGGCGGTCTCGGAGCTGATCCGCTACGTGGATTCCAGTTCCGCGCCGTTGCTGTGGTCGTCGGGGCCGACGGCGGCGGTGGTGCAGGCCGTGTGGAGCCGGATCACCGAGCCGGCCATGTTCAAGGAGGCCGCTGCCGGGGTGCGGAAGGTCGCGGCCGTTGCCGATGCGGTGCGCCGCTTCTCGACCACGTTCGGCCGTTGAACCCGCCGGCCCCGCTTGCGGATCTGGTGCGGGATCTCGGGGAAGGCGTCGAGAAGGGCGGAATCGCTGCCCTTACGAACCGGCGGCGCGTTCCCCGCTCCTGGGTCTCTGTGCTCCGTTGGGACAAGCTGATCCGCGAGGACCTTCGCCGGCAGATCATCGCCTTCGTGGACTGCCTGTACGAGATCGAGGCGCTGGTCGCGATGGCGGATGTGGTGGAGGAGAAGGGGCTTGCCTTCCCGGACGTGGAGGACAGCCCCGCACCGTGGATTCATGCCGAGGGGCTTTACCACCCCTGGCTGGAGGAGCCGGTCGCCAACGACCTGTTCCTCGATCCAGCGGCATGCATCGGCTTCATTACGGGGCCCAACATGGCCGGGAAGACCACCTACCTCAAATCTGCCGGGGTCGCCGTCTACCTCGCGCACCTGGGCATGGGGGTCCCGGCGCGCCGCATGCGCCGTGCGAGGGTTGGTGGGACGGCGGGCGCGAGCAGGGTGCGCCGGTCGGGCAGCGGATGCGGGATCATGCGCCCACCGCCCGGCGCCAGGAGGGCAGCGTGCCGACCTCTTCGCCGCGCTTCATCGCCGCCAGAACGTGCCGCACGTCCGTCCGGCGCGAGACCCCCAGTTTCAGCATCACCTTCTCGATATGCCGCCGCACGGTGTGGCGAGTCACGAACAACATCTCGGCAATCTCCTGCGTCGACCGGCGCTCGGCCACCAGCAGCGCGACCTGCGCTTCCCGGCGCGTGAGCCGAAACCGCTTCTGCAGCGCCGACGCCGGCGGGAAGGGGGAAGTGTCGCGTTCGATCGCGACCACCACCACCTCCACACCCGGCCGCGAGTCGTCGATCGTCTCACAGCGCACGTACACGTTGTCCATCGCAGCATCGAGCCGCCGCGGCGCCGCCGGATGCGGAGCCCACCGGGCACCGGGCCCGGCCTTCCCGCTCGCGTAGGAGCGGGCGAAATCGAGGACGCGCTTCCAGACCTGATCGTCGTCCAGGAACGTCTGTGTCGGTGGGGCGTCGAGAAGCAGACTCATGGCGGCCTCCCGCTTGACGTGTCCCTCTCGCCCCGGCGCGCCCGTTCGGTTCACGGCAAGCTTGCGGGCGCGTGCCGGGATTCGCATCGTTTCGGGAGTCTGAGGACGTCGGCTTACGGCGGGCTCACCGCAGAATCACTCACGAGTTATCTCGGCTTATCTCGGCAGGCTGGTCCCAATGATCCGGCTCACCACGCTCGGTCGGCTCGATCTCCAGCGGCCGGACGGAAGCAGCATCCAGGCGATCCTCCAGCAGCCGAAGCGGCTTGCGTTGCTGACCTACCTGGCGTTCGCCGGGCGGGGGGCCTTCCGCAGTCGGGATCTGGTGGTGGCGATGTTCTGGCCGGAAGCGGACGAGGATCGGGCGCGCGGCGCGCTGAACCAGGCGCTGCACGTGCTGCGGAAGTGGCTCGGCCGGGACGCCATCGTGAGCCGGGGTCCGGACGAGATCGGCGTCGCGGGCGAGGTGGTGTGGTGCGACGCCGTGGCGTTTCAGGAGGCGCTGGATGCCGGCGACGAATCGGCGGCGTTGGCCCTGTACCAGGGGGAGCTGCTCCCTGGCTTCTACGTGAGCGGAGCGCCGGGATTCGAACGCTGGCTGGACGAGGAGCGAGGCCGACTGAAGCGGCTCGCGGCATCGGCCGCCTGGCGGCTCGCGGAGCGGGAGGAGCGGGCGGGCAACCCGCTCGCCGCCGCGGAATGGGGGCGGAAGTCCGTGGCGCTGTCGGGGAACGACGAGACGCTGGTGCGCCGGCTCATCGAGTTGCTGGACCGCTTGGGAGACCGGGCCGGGGCGCTGAGGGTGTTCGAATCGTTCGCGCAGGAGCTTGCGGAGGAGTATGACGCCGAGCCCTCGGCCGAGACGCAGCGGTCGATCGCGAACATCCGGGCCCGGGCCTCTCCCCTCGCGTTGACGGAGCCGCCGCGGGCGGAGGTCACCGGAGCCGGGCCGGCCGTGGCGGTCGGCCCGCCCACGCCGGCGGGGGAGGACCGGGCGTTGCCGGGCGGAGCGGCGCAGGACGGGCTGGCCGCCCCGGAGCCCGTCTGGCGTCAGGTGCGCCATGCCACCGCGCGGCCGGTCCCGTTCGGCCGCCTGGCGCTGTTGCTGGCGACCGCCGCCGTGGTCGTTGCCGGGTGGCTGGCGTTCCGTCGCGGCAGCACGGAGGGGGTGGAGGCACTCACCGCTCCCGTCGTCGCCATCGCGAGACTGGCCGATCTGTCCGAGGACGGTTCGTTGACCCACATCGCAGCCGGCGTGACGGCGACCGTGGTCCGTCACCTGGATGCGGTCGATGGGCTGCGGGTCGTCACGGCCGAGGAACTGGACCGCCTCCGCTCGGCGAACGAGCCGCTGAAGGACGCGGCCAGCCGCCTGAACGTAGTGACGGTCGTGCGCGGGGGTGTGATGGAGTCCGGCGGCCGGCTTCGGATCACCTTGACGTTAACGGATGCACGGAGCGGCGTGACGCTCAACACGGCCGTCCTGGAGCGGCCGCGGGGAGAGCTGTTCGACTTGATCGAGGAGGTCTCCCGGGAGATCGCGTCGGTCCTGAGGGTGCAGATCGGCCGTGAAGTCCGGCTCCGGCTGCGGGAAGCGGGAACGGACAACGTGTACGCCTGGGAGCTGTTCCAGCAGGCGGAGGAGGACCGCGAACGTGCGCGAGCGATGCGCGGCTCGGGTGCAGCGGCGGTGGCGATCACGTTCCTGGAGAAGGCCGATTCGCTCCTCGCACTCAGCGAAGCCGCCGCGCCCACCTGGATCGAACCGATCATCCTGCGTGGCGAGGTCGCAGCGGATGTCGCGTGGCACTCTTACCTGCGTCGGCCTCGAGATCCGGCAGCCGTCGACAGCGCCCTCCGAGCGGGGCTCGCGCACGCGGAGCGAGCGCTCGCACGCGACAGCCGCAACGCCGGTGCGCTCGAGCTTCGGGGCAAACTGGCGTACTGGATGCGGCTGCTTGTCCCGATGGACCGCGACGCCGCGGCGGACCTGCTGCGAAGCGCGGAGGCGGATCTGCGCAAGGCGATCGAGATCGAGCCGACGCGAGCGCGCGCGTGGAGTCTGCTCAGCGCAACCCTCTTCGCACGTGGCGAGTTCGCCGAGGCGCACTGGGCAGCGGCCCGCGCATACGCGGCGGACATCTTCCTCGAAGGCGTCGATGAGATCCTGAGCCGGCTGTTCGCGACGTCGTTCGAGATCGGCGACGTCGACGCAGCGCGACACTGGTGCGCCGAGATCGAGCGGCGCATTCCGGAAGGTTGGCCGACGGCGTACTGCCAGCTCCGGCTGCTCGCGTGGGCGCCCGACGCGCTCGCGGCGGGGCCGGAGGAAGCGTGGCGCATTGTCACGCGCGGTTCATCGGAATCCGGGTCCGCCCTCATCATGCGCCCACGACTGGAGATGCTCGCCGCCGCCGTCCTGGCCCGAGTGGGACTGCGTGACAGCGCCGAAGCCGTGCTTCGGAGAGCGGCGGCGGGAGACTCGAGAGATCCCGAGCTACTGCATCTAGAGGCGGGCGTGCGCCTGCTGCTGGGGCAGGAGGACTCGGCGGCCGCGCTGCTCGCCCGCTACGCCGAGATCGACCCGCTCGGTGCGCCGGGTGTCCTCCTCAGTCGCCGCTTCGCGCCGCTTCGCGACCATCCGCTCTTGCAATCGGCGATCACGGCCGCCGTGGAGAGATGACGTAACACCGGCGTCCAACAACGCCCACGCTGCGCGTGGGCTGCACCGCGCCGCTCACGGGCAGTAGATCTGATCGCCAATCAGCACGCATTCGCTCGCGAACGTCACGTCCGTCGGGCTGCCCTGCGAGCAAGCCGCGAGCGCCATTGCCAGCGCGGCCACGACCAGGCCCACACGCGCCAACCTCGTCAGCTGCCGAACCATCGCGTTCATCTCACCCTCCGCGGTCTGAGTGTGTCGACAGCCGCAATCTGAACGTGGGCGCGTGCGCACACATTGGGCGATCTGCCCAAATTTTTTCTTTGGGGCTCGGGCCATTCCCGCGTGCGTCCCGGCAGCACCGGGAAAATTGGTCAGTTTGCCCAATGCACCCTCGATCCGACGCCGCTACGTTCGGGCCACGCGCGCGGTCCTACGCGGTGGGCCGCATTGAACGGTCGTCCCAAGCCAGGCGGATGGATTCGTGGACGCAGCTACCGCGAAGCGGAGAATCAGCCCGCGCCCCGCGGCATGGCCGAGGCGGTCGCTCGCCGCGTGGCATGCGAGAGTGCGATACGCCAGAGCTCACTGGCTCCATCGACGCGTTGGGGACACGCAGGCGGCGCTCGAACGCTACTGCGAGCTGGTCAACAGGTTCCCGGACAGCCCTGAAGCACGCTACGCCCGGATCCACATCCGGAAGATCAGGTGCAGTGCAGGGGCCGGTGCTGCGGTGATGCCCGCTTTCCGGCTACCCGAGTCGGACAACACGGCGGCGGGCAACCGGCTGCGGCTGCACGCCGTGCGGGAGGGCCGATTCATCGCCGTCAGGATTTCGAACGTATACGACACGGTTCAGGCGCTCGCCTCGTTCTTGCGCGACCAGCAACGTGAGTGGGTCGCCGTGTGCCTGCTCGACGAAGCACTCGTGTGCCATCTGATCTGGGTCAACGGAGGAGGAGTCGACCAGGTCAGGATCCGCTTCGGCGTGGAGGCGTTCGTCCACGGCGTTTCGCCGTTCGTCGGCGCGCGAAACATCATCGTGGCTCATAATCATCCGACCCCTCTGCCCGGGTCCGCCTTGCGGCGTCTGCTGGTCATGCCGCGCAAGGCTCACGCGACCATCGAGCGGCTCACCGTGTTCAGTCGGCAGGACGTCGCCGGCGCCGAAGCGTGGCGAACGTACTGTCGGTCGAATGGGCTCGGATACGCCGAGGTCCTGGTGACGGACCGCAATATTCTGATCAGCGGTGAACAGGAGCTCGTGGATGACTTGCTGGCTCATCGTCCACCCTCGGGCTGGCGCGTGCTGTCGACGATCGCGTCCGTGCTCGAGGTGGTCGAACGCTGGTCATGAGCAGGCAGGAAGGCGGTATCAAGCGGCGCCGGATCGCGGTCGCAGCGGCGTCGCCAAGAGCGAGGCCGCAATGCCTTGGAACGGATCGGGAACAGGAGCTCGCGACAGCCGTGCGCTGGTGCTGAAATGGTCACGCTCAACATGCTGTTCCCTCCTAATCAAGGAGGATCATTATGGCGAAGCGAACTCGCGGGTTGATCCTGATCTTGGCGTTCGCGCTGATCGGGATGGGATCATGGTCGATCCTCGCCCCGAACGCACTCCGTGCAGCGACCGAGGAACCGTGCGACTTCAGCGACCTCGGCCCCTGCATCCCGGACATGCAGCACGTGTTCGAGAACTCCTGCGAAGGTGTGGACTGCTACACGGCGCTGGAGTTCTGCTGCCTGGGCCCGATCATCGTGGAGCCGAACTGATGCGCTCGCGCTCGCTGCGAATGCTGGCAGGCGGCGGTCGAGAGAACGGGCACGCCGACGCTCGGGCGTGCCCGGCGTTCCGCGGGAGACTGCTCGCCGATGGCCACACGGCATCGCGCCGCAGCGAGCGTCGTCGTCTCCAGGTGATCACGGCCCCGTTCCTGGCGCTGGTCGGCTGCGTTGCTCCCTCGGCATCAGCCCCACCCGGCGCAGCGGAGTTCAATGACCATTTCGTGACGACGAACGAAGTGGTCCTGCACGAGGACGCGGACGACCCGATCGGCGAGATCGGCCTGCTGGTGGAAGCAAGCGGCGGCGACCTCGTGGTGAGCGATGCGATCCTACCGCGAGTGCGGCGTTACGGATCGGACGGGCGGCTGCTGGCCGCGTTCGGGCAGCATGGCGCGGGGCCGTTCGAGTTCCGGACGATCGCCGGCGTCGCGGAGGACAGCGAGGGGCGGCTCCTACTCGTAGATCCGAGGCTGGGGCGCGTGACGAGGCTCGCCGGGGCGTTGGAGCCCGACACGCTCTTCACGCCATGGCCACTGCCCCGTGGACGCGTGCTACCGATGGGTGGACGGTTCCTCGCCATCACCGCGTCCGGGGAGCGAAGCGCCACGATCACGCTGTTCACAGACGAGTGGCAGGCGGTCTGGTCGATACCGTCGCCCGCACCAGCCGAATGGTGGCGCTATCCCTACTGGCATTCGGTCGGGACCGTTCGCATTGCCGCAACCCCGGACGTGGCTGCCGTGGCGTTCTCTCTGCTCTACCCGATCTACCTCTACGATGCTGAGGGAACACTGGTCGACAGCCTGCCGGCGCCACCGACGTTCCGGACGGCTCCCGTGGTCGAGGCGGGCGCCTTCTCGGGGCCTGGCGCCGCTCGACGGATCAGAGACTGGCTCGCGTCGTTCGACGTCATCTCCGAGCTCACGGTGCTCCAGGACACTCTTCTCGTCGTCACGCACGGCGTGCTACGCCCCGGCAAGGCACGCCCGTTCGAAGAAGAGCACCGCAGCATCGATGTCTACCACATCCCGTCCCGGTCCCGCCTCGCGGCCAACGTCGCGCTTCCCGAGGGCGGCCGCGTGTTGGGCGGTGGGCAGGCGCTCTACGTTCTGGTGCGCCAACCGCCGGAACAGTGGACGATTGCGCGAGCAACGTTCTCGGCGCCTTCCGCCACCGACCGGGTGACCGCCAGGAGGTGAGCTCACCATGCCACGTCGGAACATGCCCACCGCACCGATCGCGGCAGCTGCGTTGCTGGTCGCGCTGATCGCTACGGGCGTGTCCTGCCACCGAAGCGCGCTCGCCCGTGAAGCCGCTGCGCGGGTGCACTGGAGCGCCATGCGAGCGCTGACGCACGATCGGTTGATCGGCAGCAGGATCGATGTGAGCAGCCTCGGGCTCGACGCGTCAGCTTGGGCCGGGGCGCGCAGCGGCCGGCCATCGATCCTGTGGATCCTCGATCTCGAGCGTTGCTTCGGCTGCATCGACGAACTGGGCGCCTGGTCGCGACTGGAGCAGTCGGGCGAATTCGAGATGTTCCTGTTCCTGATCGGGGAGACGACCCCGGCCGTGGAGGCGCGACTGCGAGTCCTCCGGAGGACCGTAGTGACGACGACGACGCGTCCCGCCGTCCAGGCGGCGCTCGGGGCGATCCTGCCGAGCACCAAGGTGCTGCTCGATCCGAGCGGGATCGCGCTCCTGGTCGACAGCCGTGCCTCGCGGCCCGACTGCGGCTGGAGCTTCGAGGCCCAGGTCGGAGCACTCAGCGGATTGAACTCGCCGCACGAGATCCGATCCGCTGCGCCATCGCCTCAGGATGCTATCGCAGACGCTACGTGGTGACACGTCGGCTGGCATGTTGACTCACCGCGGAGGTGCCCTGACGATTCGCTCGATTCCCCTTCTCCTACAACGCCGATCGCTGCTCGCGGCGATCGCAGTATGCGGGCTCTTCGTCTATCCCGTCCCAGCCTGGGGTCAGGTTGGCGGGGAACTCAGTCGCTTCGTCCGCTGGATCGATACACTGGCACTCGAGGAGACCGAGGACGTCATCCACGTCGCTCCCATCCTCGCGCTGGACGGCAGTCGCGGATTCATCATTGCAGATCCGCGCGAGGCCCAGGTTCGTCTGTATGATCGGACCGGCGCCCTCGTTCACCGATTTGGACGTACCGGCGGGGGACCGGGTGAATACCGGGCGCCAATGGCTGCCGGTCGGTGCTCCACGAACGAGATCTGGGTCGCCGATATCACGGGCCGAATCACGCTGTACAACCCAAGCGCGGATTCGGTACTGCGCACGATTCAAACGCCGATCATGCCCACGTACGGCGCGGTCCTCATCGATGACTCATCTCTGCTGGTTATCGGACGAGTGCCCGGTGAGGATCACCTCCTCCATGTCCTGGACCTGACCCGGGGTGAGGTCGCCCGGCGCTTCTTCCCTGTCCCGGCCGGTAGCGCTGCCCTGGGCGAGATCGCGCACATCGCTGGCTTCGCGGACGTTGCCGTGCGCGCAGACACGATCGCAGCGGTGTTTGCATTCGCCGATACGATCGCCCTCTTCAACGCCCGTGGCGACCGCATAGAAACGGTCCCGATTCGGTTTCAACGATTCAGGACCATCCCGCAGGATCAGCCACTACCGCGCAGCCCGGGCGAGTTCCGGAAGTATCGGGAGCTGTTCTCGACGGTCACGTCCATCGACTGGCTTCCGGACGGCTCCTTCCTCGTTCAGTACACCGACATCGTGGAAGGAGACCAGGTCATCACGCTCGTCCACCTGGACCGGCGAGGACGCCCGCTCTTCGAGCTCCGGGACACGCCGCGGCTTCTCGCAATCGCTGACGGCAAGCTGTTCTTCATCCGCCCGGGCGCCGAGCTGCCGAACCAGATTGCCATCGGAGTGATGTCACGATGAAAAGGATCCTCGCATTGAGCCTAGTCGCTTCGGCCTTGCTGCTGCTCGCCGTCGCGGGCATGCGCCCTCGGCAACCGGCCGAGGATGCCGGAGTCGCAGAGCTCGCGTCCCTGACGGCAGCACTTTGGCCGGACGGCAATGTGCCCCCCGTTGCAGCCGTGTGGACTGTTCGGAGCCGGGCTCCGCTCTGTGATGACTCACCCAGAACGCTCCGCCGACTGCGGGCACTGGCCGGGCAGGATCTGCAGATCGTCGTCCTGGCCGTTGGGGACGGGACGGCGCATTGGTTGAAGGCCTTCCTGCGCAGGGAACGCCTGAGCGCAGCCATCGTCGAGATGGCAGAAGACGTTTTTCCGAGCAATTCGGTGACGCGCTGCCTCGTGTCGTACTCCTCCAGAAAGGGGAGCCGGTCCCCATCGTCGGCCGCGCCCTCGCAGCACGCTAGGCGTGGCGTCCGCGGAGACACGCGCGGGCCACGGGTGAACGCACCGGTCCCGGCACCGGACCCCGATCGGACCGCCCCTCGAACTCGCGGCAGGAGTTGGAGGGGCGGTCGGCGTCCGTGCCAGCACAGGTGATCTATCAGCCGCACGCCACGTTCTCGCAGTCGCCGGCTTGCACGGCGGCATCCATCTCGGCAAGCCGCGGCTCGCCCGTGGCAGTCGTCGCCGCCGCGCGCCCTGCCTACCGCCCCGCCGAGCCGCCCGAGCCGCGCGCCCTCTGCGGCCCCGTCACCCGCCCTCCGACCCCCGCCTCCGCCGCGTCAGGATCCACGCCGTCGCCAGGCCGAAGAGGATGTTCGACGCCGCGACCTCCACGAAGTGCGTCGACCGGACCTCGGGCGGCATGATCGGGTTCGGCAGGATCAGCAGCGTCACCGGCAAGGCGAAGACCAGCGCGACCAGCAGAGCCCCCGTCCGGCGGTTCGTATCCAGCACGCCGAGCAGAAGCGCGCCGGCCGCCGCCCACAGCATGCCGCGCGGCACCTGCACGCCCAGGACGATCCCGAGCGAGGGTGTCCCGATCTGGTCATAGAACGCCTGGAGCTCCGGGTTCCGCCACGCGATGAACGCGCCGGCGAGGAAGTAGAGCACGATGTAGATCGCGCAGATCGCGATCAGTCTGGCGCCCCACGCGTGCACCGGCACGCGTGCATCCAGCAGCGCAGCGTGGCGCGGCCCGGCGGCGTCGTCCGCCCGCCGCCCGAACAGCGCCGCCGCGAGCGCGCCCGCAGCGGCGGCCGCAACGCTCTCGCTGATCCCCACGGACAGCAGGAACCCATCCGGCAGCAGAGGGGCGAGGAACACTGCCGATTCGATCTGCATGAGCAGCGGCGTAATCAGCCAGTAGGCGCCGCCGACGCAGAGCGCGACGCGCCAGGGGCCAGGCCGCGCACGCGCGGCCACGGGCGCGAGCAGCAGCGCCTGGAGCAGCGCGACGAGCGCCACGGCGCCGATGCTCGCCGCGGCCTGCTGCTGCCGCGCAGCCAGTGCTTCGCCCACGGACGGAACCAAGACCTCGGCCAGCAGGCCGCCCACCACCATTGCCGCGAACAGGCCCAGCGCGAAGAGGGCGGTGCGGGCTGCGGTGGAGGCTGCGCTCCGACCGACGGCCGGCGCAGCCGGCGTCGAAGCTGCGACGATGTCGCTCATGTCTGCTCCCCGGTGGTCGAGAGTCGTGCGCGGACCGCGCGCGTCCAGCGGAGCCGGTCCGCGATGGAGGAGATGCCGGCCTCGAGGGCGAGCTGCGCGTGCAGCGGCGCTTCGCGGATCGCCTCGAGCTGCTCCAGCAGCTCAGCGTGGAAGGCTTCCAGGTGGGCCTCGAGGCTGGCCAGGAACTCCAGCGTCCGGGCAGACGAATCGGCAGCGAATCCCAGGAACGCGAAGCGCAGCATCAGCTCGTCGAGCCGCAGCGCCACGTCCTCACGAGTCACGGGCAGCGCCAGCCACTCCTGGAGCACCGCCTCGCCTGCCGGCGTGAGGCGGTACTCCCGGCGCGGCCGCCCGGGGCCGCCCGGCTGTTCGGTGCCTTCGATCAGGCCGTCCGCCTCCAGCCGCCGGAGCGCCGGGTAGATCGCGCCCGGGCTGCCGCTGTAGCCCGCCATCGCCGTCTCTACGAACACCTTGCGGAGCTCGTAGCCGGAGCGAGGGCACTCGCGGATCAGGCCGATGAGCGCGTACTCGAGCGTGGTCCTCGGGGCGCGTCCGGGCGTCATGGTGGCGAAAGCTAATAGTACGATTCGTACTATGCAAGGGCGCCCAAACCGCCGACACACTGCATGAGCGGCGCTACGCCCCGCCGACGCGACCGGGCCGGACAATTGCGGAAAGAGCCGGGGAACGCGCCGCCGCGGCAGGCGCTCTGCGGCCAGGGCGGAAAGCGCCGGCACCGGCCCTCGGTGGCAACGGCACGGAAGACGCCGGCGCGGGCAGGGCGTGGCCGCGGCGCGGACGCCTCGTCGCAGGAGGACGGACCGGCCATGTCATCCAGGCGGGACCCGGACGACGAAGGCGCGGCGCCGACGCTGCCGGGCGATGCGTCGCGGGTTGTACGCGTCGACATCTCCGGCCGCACGCTCGCCAGGATCGTCCTCGCCGCGCTGCTGACGCTCGCGGCGATGTGGCTGATCGCGTCGCTGGGCGAGGTGCTCGTGATGATCCCGCTCGCCATGCTGATCGCGGTCGTGCTGTCCGTGTTCGTGAACTGGCTGGAACGCAAGGGGGTGAAGCGCGGTCTGGCTGCGCTGCTCTCGCTGGTCGGCGTCCTGCTGGTCGTGGGCGGCGTGCTGGCCATCACCATCCCGCCGCTGGTCACGGAGCTCAGCCAGTTCCTGGCGAACCTGCCGAGCACCGCCGAGGGCCTGCGGGCACGGCTGTCGGGCAGCCCCGAGATCTACAACGCGATCGTGAACGCGATCGAACGGCTGCGGCGCAACCCTGGCGAGGTGCTGTCCGGCGCGCTCGAGTTCGGCTTCAACGTGGCTTCCGTCATCTTCGCGGGCGTCCTCCTGCTCACGCTCGCGCTGTACTTCCTGATCGACGGCGAACGCGTGCGCGCCGTGGTGCTGCGGCTCACGCCGCGCGAGTACCGCGCGCGCGTCGAGGCGTCACTGCACGGCACGGCCGAGGTGATCCGCGCCTACTTCATCGGCCAGACGATCGTGTCCTCGATCTTCGCGGTGTTCATGTTCCTGTTGCTGACCGTGCTGGACGTCCCCTACGCGGCCGTGTTCGCCGCCCTCGCCTTCTTCCTGGACGCGATCCCCAACATCGGCGCCACGCTCGCCAACGTGATCCCGGCAACCGTCGCGCTGGCCACGCGCGGCCTGACGACCGCGCTCATCGTGGTGGCCGCCGTGCTCGTCTACCAGCAGCTCGAGAACAACATCATCCAGCCGCGGGTGCTCAGCAAACGGCTGAATGTGCCGCCCGTCCTCACCCTGATTGCGATCCTGGTCGGCGGGAAGCTGCTGGGCGTGCTGGGCGTGATCCTCGCCATCCCGCTGGCAGGCACGCTGCCCGTGCTGGAGCGGATCTGGATCACTCAGGAGGAGGGCGAGACCAACGCGACACGGCCGGAGCGGCCGCCGGGCTCGGCGGCGAACGCGGATCAGGAGGGCAAGGGCGAAGCAGCAGCGTAAACGGGAAGCGACGGCCTCAGTCCTGCGCCTCGACCCGTACCTCCGCACTGCCGTCCGGCCCGTACCTCACCTCCACCACCCACGGGTTGCAGCAGACCGGGCAGTCCTCGACGTACTCCTGCCGCGCGCCGCTGCCCGGGTCCAGCGCGATCTCCACCGCCTCACCGCAGTACGGGCACTGCACCACCGCGTCCGTGTCCGCGGTGCCGTCGCCCAGCGGGAAGGCGTCGTCGAGCGGGTCACGCGGCGCGATCATGCTCGGCGCCCGCAGCCCGAATGTGCGCGGCGCGGTGCGCCGCGTCGTCGTCGGCCTCCAACCATGATGGATCGTACCCGGCGGGGCGAGGCCGTGGTCCGGGGGCGTCACAGCACCGCGCTCCGTGGCGGCCGCTCCCGCCGACGGTCCCGGACGGGGGCCGCCACTGCCGGAACGGGCGAGGCGCTGCCGCACCGACTGTGCCCGGGCGCGACACAGTTCCCGCACGGGCGCATCTGCCCCGGGGCGGCCGCGTTCCTCGTGCCACGAACCCGCTCAGGCCGCTGCCGCGGGCCGGACGGGGTGACCGGCACGCGCCCCGCACCCCTGGTCGGCTACAGAGGGGCTGGACTGTCCTGCCGCGTCGCGGGCGGGGGATGCTGCCTCTCGCTCCCAGTGTTGAACCGACGCAACACGTTACGCGATTTCCCCGGCGCCGTCGACTTTCTGCAAGAGAGACTTGCGCGGGGGAATGGCTCTTGCTAACGAGCCGGCGCTTCATTTCGAATCCGCAGCACGATCACCAGGGCAGGACCCGGACGGCCATACGGTGAGAATGCCGGGCCGATCCGTCGAGCCGAAACATGGCGGCGAGCGATGACCGCGTTGCCGTCCCCAATGGAAAGTGGCGGCGCCGCGAGTCGCCGTGAGGCCGATCTTGAAACCCGCGCGGTCGCGGGACCACGATCGCCGAAACAAGGAGCGATGCGGGTACCTCCCAACGCCGAGGGCCTTGCCAGTGGCATTCGCGATGTCTTGCTGGACCCCGCGCTCGCCGAGCGGCTGGCCGGTGCAGCACGCGCGCATGCGCAGCGCCATCGCGGGCAGGCTGTCTTCGGCCGCTCCGTACAGGAGCTGTATGAGCGCGTCTGCGGCCATGCGACCGCGTCGATCCTCGCGAGCTGAACGGGAGGCCGGCGTGGACCGCGCGGCGCGGCGGGACGCTCCACAGGGACGCGATCACCCGGATGCCGGGCGGGCGCGACACGAGCCGCCCATGAGGGCCCGGACGGTGTCGATCATCATCCCGGCAAGGAACGCCGGGGGGGCGATCGGCGGGATCGTCCGTGCGTGCCTCGCACAGAGGCAGCCCGGGGTGGAGCTGGAGGTGATCGTCGTCGACGACGCATCGACAGACGACACGGCGGCGGAGGCTCGTGCTGCCGGGGCGCGGACGCTGATCGCCCCCGCCGCGGGCGGGGGCAATCCGGCTGCGGCGCGCAATCTCGGGGCGCGGGCGGCGCAGGGGGAGATCCTGGTCTTCCTCGACGCGGACTGCGAACCGGTCGACGGCTGGCTCCGTTCGCTGCTCGCCGCGCACGACAGAGGCGAAGTGATCGTGGGAGGCGCGCTGGACCTCCCGAGCGGTCTCCCGTTCTCGGCCCGCTGCGACTACTTCTGCGGCTGGTACCACGTACATTCACGGCGCCCGGCCGGCTACGTGGTCAGCCATCCTCCGGCCAACATCAGCGTGAGACGGGATCTGTTCCTCTCGACCCAGGGCTTCGAAGAGCGCTACCCGATTGCCTTTGCCCACGAGGAGCTTCGGTGGCAGGCCGAGCTGGTCCGGCGCGGCATGCGGATCTACTTCGAGCCGAGCGCTGTGGTGCTGCACCGCAACCGGGCCGGTCTCGGGAATCTCCTCGGGCGCAACTACCGGTGGGGATACAGCGCGATCGAGAGCAAAGCGGCCACGGGCGCGGCGACGATGGCGTGGCTGTATCGGTATCCGCGCTTGCTGATCGCGTTCGCGCCGGTATCCGCGGTCCTGCAAGCGCTCTACATCGTGGCTTCCTGGGTCCGCGCCGGAGTCTTCGAGCCGTGCGTCATGCTACCCGTGGTGCTCGCGGCCCGGGTCGCGTATACCGCGGGCATGGTGGTCGGCGGCATCCGTTGGCTGCGGTCACGTCGCGTGCCTGGATCGACCGAGACACGGCCGCGTTGGGCCTGACGCGAGGGAATCGCTCTGATCGCACGTGATGGGCATCTGACATCGGCCGCTGCTGGAGGGCCGGAGGGCACCGCGGCGGAGCTGCGGGTGACCGCGGCGATCTGCACGCGCGCGCGGCCGGAGCAGCTTGCGCGCGCACTCGAATCGCTGTGCGCGCAGCGGGTCCCGGCCGCGGAGATCCTCGTCATTGACAACGCGCCCCTGGACGACGCGGCGGAGCGAGCCGTGGCGCGCGCGTGTCCGGCCGCGCGGTACGTCGTCGAGCCGATCCCCGGGCTGGACTTCGCGCGCAACCGGGCGCTTGCCGAGGCGACCGGCGACATCGTCGCGTTCCTGGACGACGACGCGGTCGCGTCGCCTGGCTGGGTCGGCGCGATCCGGGCAGCGTTCGAGAACGCGCCTTCGCTCGGTGTGTGTACGGGGCGAGTGGAAGCGCTCGCTGTGCGGACCGCTGGCCAGCGGTTGTTCGAGGCGAACGGCGGCTACGGCCGGGGCGACCGGCGCATCCGCCTTCCCGCCGATGCCCGGCGCCGGCTGCGGGGGCTCCCCGCGCCGCTCATCGCCTGGGCCGTCAGCGTCGGGAACGGCGCGAGCCTCGCCGTCAGACGCGACTACGCACGACAGCTCGGCGGCTTCGACGAGGCGCTCGATCTCGGGGACGTGCTCCCCGGCGGCGGCGATCTGGACATGATCTGGCGGATGCTCCAGGCGGGCCACGAAGTCGTCTATGAGCCCGATGCGTTGGCCTGGCACGAGCACCGCCAGAGTGTTTCGGACGCCGTCGAACAGATCGCGGGCCACCAGCGTGCGCTGCTCGCGTTCCTGGCGAAGAGCGTTCGTCAGGCGTCGGGCAGGACCCAGGCTGAATTGCTCGCTTTCCTGTGCTGGCGCTTGTTGAAGCCAGGTGTGCGCCTGGCCGCGCGCGGAATCGGACGCGACCCGCTCCCCGCCCGCGCGCTGCTCCGCGTGTGGAAGGAGTGCTGGGTCGGACTGTCGGCGTATGGACGCGCGTGCCGGACCGCACAGCAACGGAGGATGGAGCACGGGTCCCAACGATCGGCCGCCGCGACGCGGATCGCGGCTCCCGACCGGACCCCGACTGCTCAGACCGGGACCGCGCACACGAACCGCGCGGTCACGGAACACGTGATGTGAGGTCTTCGTGGCGACGGTGGATAACGTTCGGGTGCTTACGCCTCGGTCGCGCGGCAGGATGAGCGATGTGTGGCGGTTCCGAGACCTGTACCGCACCCTCGTCGCGCGCGACCTCGCGGTCAAGTACCACTCGTCCGTCCTGGGATTCGTCTGGACGTTGCTCAATCCACTCCTGATGCTGGCCGTGCTGACCGCCGTGTTCACGCACGTGATCAGGGTGCCGATCGAGCACTACTGGGCGTTCCTGCTGAGCGGCTACTTCGTGTGGAACTGCGCCCAGCAATGCCTCTCCTCGGCAACGTACGTGCTGCACCAGCATGCCAGCCTGCGTCGGAGCGCGTCGTTCCCGAGCGAAATCCTGCTGCTGAGCGCGGCGACGGCGAAGCACTTCGAGTTCGCGATCGAGATCGGAATCACTCTGGTGGCCCTCGTGATCTTCCACCATAAGGGTGTGCCCGGCAGTCTGCTCGTCCTGCCGGTTCTGTTCGCGTTGCAGTTCTTCCTCGTGGTGGGGCTGATGTCGCCGATCGCGGTGCTTTCGGTGCTGTTCCGCGACGTCCAGCACGCCTTGCCGCTCGTCATCCTGGCGCTGTTCTACGTGTCGCCCGTCTTCTATTCGACGGACCTGGTGCCGGAGTCCATCCGTGGACTGTACATGCTGAACCCGTTCGCGGGTCTGCTCTCCCTCTACCACGCCGTGCTGTTCGAGGGGCGTTTCCCGTCGGCCGGGCTGCTCGGCTGGGTCGCGATTTTCGCGCTGTCGAGCTACGGGGTGGGCTACGCGATCTTCAGGCGGTTCAAGTCTCTTTGTGTCGAGGTCGCCTGACGCATGCTGCCGCTGGTCGAGTGCCGCAACGTCGGCAAGGAGTTCCGCTATCCGGCGCAGGCCACTTCTCTCCGGGAGTGGTTCATCCGCACCGTCCGCCGCCGGCCAGTCCGGCGGCTCGCGCCGACGTTCCGGCTGAGTGCGTTCGACCTGACCGTCGGCCGGGGCAGCACGGTCGCGCTCATCGGCGCCAATGGCTCTGGCAAGAGCACGGTTCTGCGGCTGATCGCCGGCATCTACATCCCTTCAGAGGGTGAGATCAGGACGCGGGGCAGGATCGCGGCGGTCGTCGAGCTAGGCATGGGGCTGCACCCGGAGTTGACGGGCAGCGAGAACATCCATCTCTACGGCACGATCCTGGGGATGAGCCGCTCGGAGACGCGGGCGCGCTTCTCGGAGATCGTCGACTTCGCGGGAATCGGGGACTTCATCCACGTTCCGCTCAAGTATTACTCGTCGGGCATGCTCTCGCGTCTCGCGTTTTCCATCGCCATGGCCACCGACCCGGACATCCTTCTGCTGGACGAGGCGCTGGCCGTCGGCGATCAGGCCTTTCGGGAGCGGTGCAATGAGCGGATCGCCGAGCGCCTGAACGGCGGTGCGGCCGTCATCCTCGTGTCCCACGATCTCGATGTCGTCCGCAGGCACGCCTCGGAGGTCATCTGGCTCGAAGCGGGGAGGATCAGGATGCGAGGCGAGGCGAACGAGGTCGTCGATGCGTATCTGGCGAGCGTGTCCGGCGCCGAGCCGGTCGCGGACCCGGATGCGACTTCGTCCGCGCCCGGTCCACAGCGCGAGTACCTCGCCGGGGCTTGAGGTGGAGCCGATATGGGCGACGCCGTCGTGGATTTCGATCTCGAACGGGGCGGTCGGGTCGAAGGGCTCGATGGCCGCAAGCAGGCGCTCGTCCTGGTGCGGTTCCGCGGGCGTCCGATCCAGCAGGTAACGGTGCCGGTCGTGGACGGGTGCATCTCAGCGGACGAGATCCGGCGCCGGGTCTACGACGTTGGGGCCCCAGGGTTCCAGGACCGCTGGCTCGAGGTCTTCCTGGAGCTCGAGGCTCCGGCTCGAGCTCCCATCGAGCCCGCGACCGTCGCGGTCTGCACCCGCGACCGCCCGGATGACCTGCGCCGATGCCTGGACGCGCTCGCCGTGTTCGCGCGGGCGGGCCACGAGGTGCTGGTCGTGGACAACGCGCCCTCCACGGACGAATCGCGGCAGATCGTCGAAGCCAGCGGCTTCGCGCGATACGTGCGAGAGGACCGGCCCGGTGAAAGCGCCGCGAGGAACCGGGCGTTGCGCGAAGCGAGCCATGACATCGTCGCCTTCTCCGATGATGACGCCATGCCCGATCCGGGATGGCTTCCGGCGCTGCTCCGCAACTTCAACGATCCGCTGGTGCTCTGCGTCACCGGACTCACGATGCCCTACGAGCTGGAGACCGAGGCGCAGCGCTGGTTCGAACGGTACAGCCCGTTCGGCCGGGGCTTCGTGCGCACGGTCTTCGACGGCGCGGACGTCAACCCACTCACGGCATGGCGTGCTGGCGCCTCGGCGAACATGGCGGTGCGCCGCGCCGCCCTGGAGCTCATCGGCCCGTTCAGCGAGGCGCTCGGGTGCGGCACGCGGTCGCGGACCGGCTCGGATTACGAGTTCTTCGTCCGGATCCTGGCCGCCGGGTACCGCATCGTGTACGATCCCGCCGCGCTCAGCTGGCACCGTCATCGGCGCACGTGGAACGAGCTGAGGCAGGTGCTCCGCGGGTACGGAACAGGCGTGTACGCCGCGTGGATGCATCTCCTGGTCGCCCATCGCGAGCTCATCGTGCCGAAGCTCGCACTGGGCTGGCTCCTCCACACGCAACTGCCGAACCTGCTCCGATCGCTGCTGCGCAGGCCGGGCTCGGTCCCGCTCGACCTGCTCGTCGCCGAGCTCCGCGGTTGTCTTGTGGGACCCTGGGCGTACGTCATGGCGCGCCGCGAGCTCCGCCGGCTGGAGGCGATCTCGTGAACCGCGGCGCGCCGACGGTCAGCATCGTGATCCCGACGCGGGATCGCCGCGAGGCCTTGCAGCGGACGCTGGATGCGCTCGCGCGGCAGACCGCGCCCGCGGAAGCGATGGAGGTGATCGTCGTGGCGGACGGCTGCACCGACGACACGGCGAGGTGGCTCCGCGAGTATCGCCCGCCGTACCGGCTGCGTTGCGTGGAGCTGCCGGGTAGCGGGGCGGCTGCGGCGCGCAACGCCGGCGCCGCTGCTGCGACCGGAGAGATCCTGCTGTTCCTCGATGACGACATCGAGCCGGCGCCGGGTCTTGTCGCCGCGCACCTGCGCAGCCATGAGGGCAGTGCGGATGTCGTGGCGATCGGGCCCTGCCCGCCGTTCATCCCCGGGCGACAGGACTTCTGGCGCGTGCTCGTCCGACGCTGGTGGTTCGATCTGTTCACCGCCATGGCGGAGCCTGGGCATCGTTTCACGTATCGGGACGTGTTGACGGGCAACCTGTCCATGCGCCGGACGCTGTTCGCCCGGGTCGGCGGGTTCGATGCCGCGTTCGGCCCCGATGCCTCGCACGAGGATTGGGAGCTCGGGATCCGGCTCCTGAAGGCGGATGCACGGCTGACATACATCGCGGATGCCGCGGCCTGGCATCACGACCGCACGAATCTGGATCGGTCGTACCGGCGCGCCCGGCAAGATGGGAAGGGTGATGTCCTGATCGGCCAGCTCCACCCGGAGCTGCGGCCGGCGTTGCCGCTGGCGACCCGCGGACCGGCTCCGCGGCCGGTCGAGAGTGCGGTGCGAGCCCTTGCGTTCCGCGCGCCCGCGGCGGGCGATGCCCTCGCTCGCCTGGCCCGCCGCGCGCTCGACGTCCTGGAATCGCTCCGGCTACGCCGTGCCTGGCGAAAGCTGAACGGCGCGACCCGTCGCTACTGGTACTGGCGCGGCGTGGCGGACGCGTTGGGGAGCCAGGCCGAGCTGGACCGGTTCCTGGCGTACGGCCGCGGCCCGGAAAGCACGGAGTCCGTGCTGGACATTGACCTCGGCCTGGGGATCGCGGAAGCGGAATGGAGGCTGGACATCGAGCGCCCCGCGGCCGTGCGCGTCTGGCACGGCGATGTCCTCATCGGTCTGATCCCGCCGGTCCCTGGCGCGGAGCGGCTTCGCGGGCGGCATCTCCGGCCGCTCCTTGCAAGGCTTCTCGGCACCCCGCTCTCGAACGCGATGGCCATCGAGGCGCTCCCGAGCAGCACGCGCGCACCGATCGGCGGGCTCGCAACGCCCCGACGAGGAGCCCCGCTCGATGCTCCGCTCTTCGTCGCGGAATCGGAGCTGTCTCGGGGTGTGCATGACCTGGAGGTCCCTGCCGGCTACGGCGCCGCCCGCGTGCTCATCCGCGCTCGGGGACGCCCACTCGGCTGGCTGACCATCTGGAGTCCGCGCAGCCGGAGAATTCCGGCGGCCGAGCTGCGCAACGCGATCGCGGAGCAGTTCGGGCCCGGGGCGTGGATGGCTCTGCTGGACTACACCGGCGATGCCGAGACCGAGGCCGCGCAGCGGGACGGGTCCTGCCCTCCGATCACGGTCGTGGTGTGCACGCGCAACCGGCCCGAAATGCTGGCCGACTGCCTGCGGGCGCTGCTCGAGCTGGATTACCCCGAGTACGAGGTGATCGTCGTCGACAACGCGCCGAGCGACGACAGGACCGCGCACCTCGCGGCCGAGCTGGGTGTGCGTTACGTACGCGAGGACGTGCCGGGTCTCGACCGGGCGCGCAACCGCGGGATCCAGGCCGCGCGATACGAGATCGTCGCCTTCACCGATGACGACGCGCGCGCGGATCCGGGATGGCTGCGCGAGATCGCCGCGGCGTTCGCCGACCCGGAGATCATGGCGGTGACGGGGTACGTCGCGCCCCTCTCGCTCGATACCGCGGCGCAGCGACTCTTCGAGCTCGTGTACGGCGGGATGTCCCATGGGGCGCGACAGCGCACGTTCCGCCGCGGCGAGATGCGCAACGCGCAGTTGCTCTGGGCGAGCGGCATGGGCTGCGGCGCGAACATGGCGTTCCGCAAGCGCATCTTGGATGCACTCGGCGGCTTCGACGTGGCCCTGGATGTCGGGACGCGGGCAGGTGGCGGAGGAGACATCGAGATGCTGCATCGCGTCGTCGTCTCGGGTCACGCGGTTGCCTACCGCCCCGCCGCACTGGTGTGGCACCGCCATCGCCCCACGCTGCCGGCGCTGCGGCGCCAGCTCTTCGACAACGGCCGCAGCTTCGGCGCCTACCTGATCACGTGCTTCCGGAGGGGCACCGTGCCGCGGCACGCCATCCTGCGGTTCGCCGTGCAGGATTGGTTCGCGCGCTGGATCCTCCGGCGCCTCGTCCGGCCCGGCGCGTTCCCACGGGGCCTGGTCATCGCCGAAATGGCCGGCGCCATCCTCAGCCCGCTCTACTACCTGGGCGCTCAATGGGAGGCGCGGCGGCGGCCAGCGCCAGGACCCATGGCAGAGCCCGACACGCAGGCCGGGCACACCGGAGCCGAGCGCGAGGCCGCGTTGGAGCCCGCCGTAAAGGTATGAGCGTTTCCATGAGCCGCGCGGGAAAGCGGCGTGTCCTCGCGCCTCACCGCACCGTGATGGTGCCGCGCATGTACGGGTGCGGGCCGCAGTGGTACGAGTAGATGCCCGGCTCGTCGAACGTCGCGCTCCAGCTCGCGCCCGGCTGGATCGCGCCGGAGTTCCACGAGCCGTCATCCGACGTCGCGGTGTGCACCACGTCGTCGCCGTTCACCCACTCGACCATCGTGCCGGGCGCGATCTCGAGCCGCTGCGCGATGAACGCGAACTCGCGAATGTCGACGCGCACGACGCGGCGCTCCTCGCGAGCCGTATCCTGATCCGCCGGCGGCGCCGGCTGCACCGTGCGCGCCGCCACCTCGCGCGGCACGAACACGCCGAGCTGTTCGCCGATCGGCGATTCGACCGTGAGCTGGAGTCCCACGCGCACGCGTGAGAACCCGAGCGAGCGGCCCTCCAGCGTGCCCGACGCCGCGTTGGTCGCGTACAGCGCCACGGTCGCCGTCGAGACCGGCAGCCCCGCGCTGAAGCCCGCCGACCACACCAGCGTCTCGCCCCGGTCCTCGCCCAGCAGCGCGCCGAGGTCCGCGGCCAGCGCGACCGGCACACGTCCGCGCCATGGCTGCCAGACGACGCCCGCCGCCGGCGCGAGCGCCAGCCCGTCCGAGTACCCGTCCAGGAACAGGCGCAGCGCGCCGAGCAACCGCGTCCCGCCCCGCCGATACGCCGCCTCCACCTCGCCGTCGATGCTGACCGACGCGGTGTTCAGTGCCAGCATCGCCGCGAGCTGCAGCGGCTGGTCCGGCCGCTCCCGCGTCGGCGCCCAGCGCACGAACGGCTCGAGCTCGGTGGACTGCCCGATCGCAACTGGCGACTGCGTGGCGAACGTCGCGCCCGCCAGCACGTTCGCGGGCAGGCCGTAGGCGGCGATGACGGTGGGCACGCCGACCAGCTCGAAGCCGTCCACGCTGCGGTAGCGGTTGGACGCGTCCAGCACCAGCGTGCCCGGCGTTGCGATCCAGCCGCCGGTCAGGTTCGGGGTGCGCTGGAGCAGGGATTGGGCGCCGGCGGATGCCGGCCCGAGGGCGATGGCGAGCGCGCCGGCGAGGATCGGCGCCAGGGCGGTGCGCCGGGCGGCTCCGAAGATTGGCGGCACAGGGCTCCTCCTTGCGGCGTCCGGACCGGGCGACAGGGGCGGGGGCAAGCGGCATGCCTCACGGGCGGCGGACCGCAAGCCGCGGCCGCGACTCGCGCCCGGGTCCCGCCGCGCCCCTTGACTATCCGCCATGATAGATATAATCTGATACCTATGACGACGCCCGACGAATTCCTGCCGCTCGACCCCAAGAGCTTCCACATCCTCGTCGCGCTCGCCCGCGGCGCGAGCCACGGCTACGCGATCCGGCAGGAGGTGGAGGCACGCACGAACGGTGAAGTGCGGCTGTGGCCAGCGACGCTGTACGGCACCCTTGCGGAGCTTGCGCGGCGGGGACTGATCGCGGAGACGGCGAGCCCGGGCGGCCCGGACGACGACCCCCGCCGGCGCTACTACGCGATCACGGCGCTCGGCCGCGAGGTCCTCGCGGCGGAGGCGGCGCGGCTGGAGTCGCTGGCCCGGCTCGCGCGGACCCATCTCGCAGCCGGGGAGGCGCCATCATGACCACCGTCCGAATCGCCAGCGCCCTTTACCGCCGCGCCCTGGTCCTGCTCCCGCGCGAGTTCCGCCTCGAGTTCGGTGAAGAGCTGGTGCAGTGCTTCGACCGCCTCGCGGCGGAAGCGCGGACAGGGCGCGGGCGCGTCGCGGTCGCGCAGACCCTGCTCGCATCGCTCCTGGACCTCGCCACGCGCGCGCCGCGCGAGCACCTGTCCGCCGCGCGCGCCGGCGCGCTCCCCACTGGCGGTTGGGGCGGCTGGTGGCTGGACGTGCGTCATGCCGCGCGGCGCCTCGCGCGCAGGCCGTCGTTCGCGTTCGCCTCGATGCTCGTGCTGGCGCTGGGCATCGCCGCGGCGACCTCGGTGTTCACGCTGGTGCACGGCGTGGTGCTGAGCCCGCTGCCGTACCCGGATGCGGACGAGCTCGTCGTCGTCGATCACGGCGGTCACGGGATTGGGTTCTCGCAGGGGCTCGGGATCACATACGGCATCTACCGCTTCTACGGCGAGCGCGCCCGCGGCATCGCGGGCCTGGCCATGTACGGCAACTGGACACCGACGCTGACGGGCGCCGGCGAGCCGGTACAGCTCAAGGTGGTGCGCGCGACGCCCACGCTCGCCGAGGTGCTTCGCGTGCGGCCCGCGCTGGGGCGCTGGTTCACGGCAGAGGAAGCGCAGCGTGCTGACTTCGGCGCCGCCGTGCTCTCCGACCGGCTGTGGCGCGAGCGATTCGGCGCGGATCCGGGGATCGTCGGCCGGATGATCAAGCTCGAGGGATGGCCGGTGCAGGTCGTGGGCGTGATGCCGCCGGGCTTCGCGTTCCCGGATGCGCGCACCGACCTGTGGCTCGCGCGCCGCGTCCCACCGACCGGGTTGGGGAGCTGGAACGATCAGGCTATCGCGCGCCTGGCGCCCGGACGCACGCCGGCGGACCTCCAGCGAGAGCTGGAGGCGCTCCTCCCCATCCTGCGCGAGACCAGCGACGATCCGGCACGCGCGAAGATGTACTTCGAGGAGGCAAAGGTCTTCCCGCGCGTCGTCGCGCTGAAGGACGAGGTGGTCGGCTCCGTCCGCGCCACGCTCTGGATCCTGCTCGGCGCGGTTGGGGTCGTGCTGGTGATCGCGGTCGCCAACATCGCGAACCTGTTCCTGGTGCGCGGGGAGGAGCGGCAGCGCGAGACGGCCATGCGTGCGGCGCTGGGCGCGGGCCGCATCCGGCTGGCGCGCATGTGGGCAGCGGAAGCGCTGCTGCTCTCGCTCGCCGCGGGGGTGCTGGGCGTCGCGGGCGCGGCCGTGGGCGTCGATCTGCTGAAGCGCTACGCGCCCGTGAACGTTCCCCGGCTCGACGAGGTCGGCCTCCACGGGCCGTCGCTCGCCGTAGCGCTGGGCCTCTCGCTCTCCGCCGCGTTGCTGATCGGTCTGGTGCCGGCGGTGCGGCGCGGTGGCGCGCTGGCCGCCGCGCTCCGGGAAGGTGGTCGTTCGACGACGACGGGCCGCCGCCTCCGCGGCCGCAACATCCTCGTCGCGGCACAGGTCGCGCTCGCGCTGGTCCTGCTGATCGGCTCGGGACTGCTGTTCCGCACGTTCCGCGAGCTGCGCGCGGTCGACCTCGGCTTCAGCGAGCGCAAGGCGCTCACGTTCGAGATCGGCCTGCCGGGCATGCGCTACGACTCCTGGGCCCGCGCGAAGGCGTTCCACGACGCGCTGCGCGAGCAGCTCGCCGCGTTGCCGGGCATCGAGTCCGTCGGCGCCATCGCGACGTGCCTGCCGCTCGCGGGCAGCATGTGCTGGGGCGAGGTGCTCCGCGTCGAAGGGCGGCCGCCCGTGGAGGGCGAGGTCCCGCCGGTGACCGAAGCGCGCGCCGTCGTCGGCGACTACTTCAACGCGATCGGCATCCGCGTGCGCGGCCGCGCGCTGACGCCGGAGGACGGCGATTACGGCCAGCGCGTGGCCGTGATCAGCAAGGCCACGGCCGAGGCCTACTTCCCGGGCGAGGACCCGCTCGGCAAGCGGGTCAGCTTCGGCGGCACCGGTCCGGACGACTGGTTCACCATCGTGGGCGTCGCGGAGAACGTGAAGTCGCGCGTCGCGACGGACGACTTCCAGCGCCTGATCTACCTGCCAGCAACGGCGCAGCACAAACCTGGACCTCCGCCGCACCAGATGATCTATGTGCTGAAGTCGGCCGTCGAACCGGAATCGCTCATCCCGGCGGTGCGGGCGGCCGTGTGGGACCTCGATGACGGTCTGCCGCTCGCGCGCGTGCGCACCCTCGAGGCGCTGATCGCGGAAGCGACCGCGCCCACCGCGTTCGCGCTCACCCTCATCGGCCTCGCCGCTCTGATCTCATTGCTGCTCGGCGCGGTCGGCGTGTACGCCGTCGTCGCGTACGCGGTGAGCCGCCGCACGGGCGAGATCGGCGTGCGCATGGCGCTCGGCGCGCGGGCCGCCGATGTCCACTGGCTGGTGCTGCGGCAGGGGGGCGCCGTGGTGGCCGTGGGCGTCGCCATCGGGCTCGCGGGCGCGCTCGCACTCACCCGCCTGATGCGCGGCATGCTGTTCGGCGTGAGCCCGACGGACCCCGTGACGTTCGCCGCGCTGACCGGCACGCTCGGGATCGTTGCCGTCGCGGCGCTGTGGCTGCCCGCCCGCCGCGCCTCGCGCGTCGATCCGGCTGTGGCCCTGAGGCACGAATAGGCGGACGACCTCCTGGCCCCTGTCTTGCCCGTCCCGGTAGGCAGCATGCGCCGCACCGGAGGACGGCATGGCACTCGCGCGACCTGGCCCAGCCGCCCCGCGCCACACGGCCATCGCGCTGAACGCCCACCATCCGTGGCAGACCGTCCACGCCGACTACACGGTCCTCGTCACGAACCCGGACGGCTCGCTCTCCGGCGCGGGCCGCGAGGGGCTCTGGGACTACGAGACGCGCATCCTCTCGCGCTGGCACGCGACGCTCGATGGCCGGGAGCCCGTCCTCGACGCGGCCGGCGCGCTCGAGTGCGACCGCTGGCACGCACACCTGCGCGTGCCGCGCACCGGGGGCACGCCCGCAGGGCCGCTGCTGCCGCAGGACACATTCGAGCTCGCCGTCCTCCGCCGCGTGGGCCCGGGCATGGAGGAGCGCATCCGGGTCATCAACCACAGCATGGCGCCGGCACAGACCGAGCTGGTGCTGGAGCTCGACGCGGACTTCCGGGACATCCAGGAGGTCGGCACCGAGCGCGAGCAGCGCGGAGTGGTCGACGTCGGGTGGGACGCCGCGCAGCGCTGCCTCACGTTCGATGATCACGCCGAGCACGGGGGCCGCGTGCTGCACCGCGCGGTCCGCATCCGTGTGACGGCCTCCGACACCGCGCCCACGCGCGACGGCCGCCGGCTCCGCTTCCCGCTGGACCTCGCGCCGCGCGGCGTGTGGAGCGCGACGCTGCGCTACGAGTCGCTCGTGGATGGGCGCTGGCGCGTGCCGCTCGAGGAGTCGCCGCCGGACGCGCCGCTGCCCGGCACCACCCGCGACCGCGAGCGCGAACGCTGGCGCAGCGAGCGGCCGCGGCTCGAGTGCGCCCATCGCGTGGTGGGCCCGGCGTTCGACCAGGCGGCGGATGACCTGTTCTGCCTGCGCAACCGCGACCTCGAGACCGAACCCGGCCAATGGGTCGTGAACGCTGGCCTTCCGGCCTACGTGGCGCTCTTCGGCCGCGACATCCTCACCGCATCCTGGCAGGGCGCGATGATCGGCGCGGAGTTCGCGCGCGGCGCGCTGGAGATCGTCGCCCGCACGCAGGCTACCGAGGACTCTGCCTGGCGCGACGCGGAGCCCGGCAAGCTGATCCACGAGGCGCACCGCGGCCCGCTCGCCGACCTCCGCATCCGCCCGACCGACGCCTACTACGGCACGCAGACCACGCCCTCGATGTTCGTGCTGCTGCTCTCCGAGGCGTGGCACTGGACGGGCGACGACGGGCTGCTCCGCCGGCACCGCGACACCGCGCTGCGCGCGCTCGAATGGGCCACGCGCTACGGCGACCGCGACGGCGACGGCTTCCTCGAGTACGAGCGGCGCTCGCCACGCGGGCTGCGCAACCAGGGCTGGAAGGACTCGGACGAGGGGATCCGCCACGCGGACGGCTCGCTGGTCCAAGGACCCGTCGCAACCGTCGAGGAGCAGGCGTTCCACTTCATCGCGCTCCAGCGCATGGCGGAGATCCTCACGGCGCTCGGCGATGAGGCGCGCGCGGGCGAGTACCTCGCGCGCGCGGCCATGCTCCGTGAGCGCTTCGAGCAGGCGTTCTGGATGCCGGACGAGCGCTTCTACGCGCTCGCGCTGGACGGCGAGAAACGGCAGGTCCGCTCGATCACGAGCAACCCGGGGCACGCGCTGGGCGCGGGCATCGTGCGCCCGGACCGCGCGTGCGCGGTGGCGGACCGGCTGCTCGCGCCAGACATGTTCAGCGGCTGGGGCGTGCGCACGCTCTCGACGCGGCATCCCAGCTACAACCCCTTCTCCTACCACCTCGGCTCGGTCTGGACCGTCGAGAACGCGACGTTCGCGCTCGGCATGAAGCGCTACGGGCTGGACGAGCACGCC
>Ga0207873_1000114_pt1 | contig 84270 bp, 70 predicted proteins | sample BGWIniCompost_FD_187373 | JGI IMG/M metagenome (GOLD analysis project Ga0207873, IMG submission 187373) | Cellulose adapted compost microbial communities from Newby Island Compost Facility, Milpitas, CA, USA - BGW Initial Compost (SPAdes)... ... | reverse complement strand
GGTTACGTGGACGTCGTGCGGGCGCTGCATCCGGATGTGGAGGGGCCGTACACCTGGTGGTCCTACCGGGGGCGGGCCTTCGACAACGACACGGGGTGGAGGATCGACTACCACGCCGCCACGCCAGGGCTCGCACAGCGGGCGGTGAAGGCGTACGTGGAGCGGGCGGCCTCGCACGCGGAGCGCTGGTCGGACCATGCGCCGGTGACCGTCGTCTACGACCGGTAGGCCGGGTTCAGGGCTCTTCCGTCCCGGCGGCCTTCCCGTCCGTCTCGTCAGTGCCCTCGTGCTGCTTGCGCAGCCGGCGGTCCAGGGCGAGGGAGAGTTCCGCGTCCACCACGCTGCGGGCCAGGGGGCGCAGGCGGTGCAGGGCCTCCTCGGGGGCGTGACGCAGGATCAGGTCCGCGAAGAGGTCGGCGAGGGTGTCGGCGTGGGTGCGGACCTCCTTGCCGGCGCGCAGCACCTCCGCGAGCGGGATGCCCTCGCGGACCAGGGCGGTGGAGACGTCCAGCAGGCGGCGGCTGATGTGGACGATCTGCTGGCCGTCGGTGCCGAGGTAGCCGAGGTCCATCGCCGCGGCCAGGTTCTCCGGGGTGTCCTGGCCGGCGAAGCGGTCGGCCAGCTCCTCGGGGGTGAGACGTACCGGGGTCTCGTCGGTGGGTGGTTCCATGCCGAGCAGCTCGCCGACGTCCCGGCCGTGGTCGAAGGCCTCGGCCAGCTCGGCTATGCCGCTGAGGGTGTGCCCGCGCTCGAGGAGGGCGGTGATGGTGCGCAGCCGCGCCAGGTGGTGGTCGTCGTACCAGGCGATCCGGCCCTCGCGGCGGGGCGGCGGGATGAGCTTGCGTTCGCGGTAGAAGCGCAGGGTCCGCACGCTGATGCCGGCCAGCCGCGCCAGCTCGTCCATGCGGTACTCGCGCCGTTCCCCGGATGCCTTCTCGCCCTCTGCCACGTCAGAAGCCTAGGGCGTACCGCCGGTAACTTTCCTCGCCGACCCCCTACCCATGAGTAGGCGGCTGCTCTACTCTCCCCATCGTGCCAGTGTTCACTGGCAGAGTTCTGAGCGATGCGTGGAGGCTTCGGGATGGCCGAGCACGAGCACGAGCATGTACGGGTCGCGGTGGTCGGGTCCGGGTTCGGCGGGCTGGGCGCCGCCGTCCGGCTGCGGCGCGAGGGGATCACCGACTTCGTCGTCCTGGAGCGGGCGAGCAGCGTGGGCGGGACATGGCGGGACAACAGCTACCCCGGCTGTGCCTGCGACGTCCCCTCGCACCTGTACTCGTTCTCCTTCGCACCCAACCCCGACTGGCCGCGCTCCTTCTCCGGGCAGGAGCACATCCGCGCCTACCTGGAGCGGGTCACCGACACCTTCGGGCTGCGCCCCCACATCCGCTTCGACTCGGAGGTGAAGCGGATGGTGTGGGACACCGAGCGGCTGCGGTGGGACATCGAGACCAGCAGCGGCAGCCTCAGTGCCGACGTCGTCGTCTCCGCCACCGGCCCGCTCTCCGACCCGAAGATCCCGGACATCCCGGGGCTCGACACCTTCCCCGGCAAGGTCTTCCACTCCGCCCGCTGGGACCACGACTACGACCTGCGCGGCAAGCGGGTCGCCATGATCGGCACCGGCGCCTCCGCCATCCAGATCGTGCCGTCCATCCAGCCGGAGGTCTCCCGGCTCACCCTCTTCCAGCGCACCCCGGCCTGGGTGCTGCCGCGCGTCGACCGGAGCATCAGCGCCGCCGAACGCGCCCTGCACCGCGCCCTGCCCTTCACCGCCCAGCTGCGCCGCGGGCTGCTGTGGGGCGTGCGCGAGCTGCAGGTCCAGGCGTTCACCAAGCACCCCAATGAGCTGGGCCTGGTGGAGGCGCTGGCCAAGCGCCACATGGCCCGCGCCATCAAGGACCCGGAGCTGCGCGCCAAGCTCACTCCGGACTACCGCATCGGCTGCAAGCGGATCCTGCTGTCCAGCACCTACTATCCGGCGCTCGCCCAGCCCAATGTCGACGTCGTCGCCGGCGGCCTGAGCGAGGTGCGCGGCTCGACCGTGGTGGCCGCCGACGGCACCGAGGCGGAGGTCGACGCGATCATCTTCGGCACCGGCTTCCACGTCACCGACATGCCCATCGCCGAGCGGGTCGTGGGCGCCGAGGGCAAGACCCTCGCCGAGGCCTGGAAGGACGGGATGCAGGCGCTGCGCGGAGCATCCGCCTCCGGCTTCCCCAACTGGATGACGATCATCGGGCCCAACACCGGTCTGGGGAACTCCTCCATGATCCTGATGATCGAGTCCCAGCTGAACTACATGGCCGACTACCTCCGCCAGCTGGACGTCCTCGGCGGCCGCGCCGCCCTCGACGCCCGCCCCAGCGCCGTGCGCGCCTGGAACCACCGCGTCCAGCAGCGCATGAAGCGCACCGTGTGGAACACCGGCGGCTGCACCAGCTGGTACCTCGACGCCAACGGGCGCAACACCACCATCTGGCCCGGCACCACCTACGAGTTCCGGCGCGAGACCCGGCGGGTGGACCTCGCCGAGTACGCCGTCCTGCGCCCGCCCGCCAAGGACGCGCCCGCCGGCCCGCAGCAGGCCGCGGAGAACGCCGAGGTGAGCGCATGAGCCGGCTCACCCACGTCACCTCGGGCCGCTACGCCCCGCCGCCCGCCGCCCGTGAGCTGACCGCGCTCTCCGCCGACGGCGCCCGGCTGCACGTCGAGGTGCACGGCCGCGACGACGCGCCCGCAGTCGTCCTGGCGCACGGCTGGACCTGCTCCACCGCCTTCTGGGCGGCGCAGATCCGCGAACTGGCCGCCGACCACCGGGTCATCGCCTACGACCAGCGCGGCCACGGCCGCAGCCCGGCCGCCTCGGTGTGCACCGAGCAGGCGCTCGCCGACGATCTGGAGGCGGTGCTGGCCGCCGCCCTCGCGCCGGGCGAACGGGCCGTGATCGCCGGGCACTCCATGGGCGGCATGGCCATCATGGCCGCCGCCGCCCGTCCCGGGCTCCGTGAGCACGCGGCGGCCGTGCTGCTGTGCAGCACCGGCGCCTCCCGGCTGGTCGCCGAGTCCACCGTGCTGCCGCTGCGCCCCGGCCGGGCGCGCACCTGGCTGACCCGGCATGTCCTCGGTGCGCGCGCCCCGCTCGGCCCGGTCACGCCCGTCTCCCGACGGGTCCTCAAGTACGCGACCATGGGGCCCGCTTCGGCCCCGGAGATGGTGGAGGCCTGCGCCCGCATCGTGCACGCCTGCCCCACCCGCGTCCGGTACTCCTGGTCGCGGCTGTTCGAGCCGCTCGACCTCGAGGCCGCCGTCGCCGGGTTGCGGGCGCCGACCGAGATCGTCGCGGGCACGGCGGACCGGCTCACCCCGCCCGTGCACGCCCGGACCATCGCCGCCGCGCTGCCGGACTGCCGGGGACTCACCGAGCTGCCCGGCGTCGGCCACATGACCCCGGTCGAGGCGCCCGACCTGGTCACCGGGAAGATCCGCGCCCTGGTCGCCGAACACATCGTCAACTCCGTACCCACCGAGGAGAGCGCATGAGCAGGGTCAGTCTCGAAGGACAGGTGGCCGTCGTCACCGGAGCGGCCCGCGGCGTGGGTGAGCTGCTCGCCCGCAAGCTCTCCGCGCGCGGGGTGAAGGTGGCGCTGGTCGGTCTCGAGCCGGACGCCCTCAAGCAGGTCTCCGGGCGGCTGCACAGCGAGAGCGACCACTGGTACGCCGACGTCACCGACGCCGAGGCGATGGCCCGGGTCGCCGGTGAGATCAAGAACCGCTTCGGCAAGGTCGACATCGTGGTCGCCAACGCCGGTGTGGCGACCGGGGGGCCGTTCATCGACTCCGACCCGGAGGCCTGGCGCCGCGTCATCGAGGTCAACCTCATCGGATCCGCGGTCACCGCCCGCGCGTTCCTGCCGCTGCTCGTGGAGTCCCGCGGCTACCTGCTGCAGATAGCCTCGCTCGCCGCCATCACCCCGGCGCCCATGATGACCGCGTACTGCGCCTCCAAGTCCGGTGTGGAGGCGTATGCGCACAGCCTGCGCGCCGAAGTGGGCCACCGGGGCGTGAAGGTGGGCGTCGGCTATCTGTCGTGGACCGACACCGACATGGTGCGCGGGGCCGATCAGGACGCCGTCATGCGGGAGTTGCGGCAGAGGCTGCCGTGGCCGTCGAACAAGACGTATCCGCTGGGGCCCGCGGTCGACCGGATCGTGGCCGGCATCGAGCGGCGGTCCGCCCATGTGTACGGGCAGTGGTGGCTGCGCGGCATGCAGGGCATCCGCGGCTATCTGCCCGCGCTCATCGGGACGGTGGGGCAGCGGGAGATGCGGCGCTTCGCGGACCGGCTCGACGGCATGCGGATCGGGCTCGTCGGCGCGGGCGGCAGCGCGGACGAGCAGCACCGGGCGTCGGCTGCGAGGACCTCGGCTACGGTGCGTGAGTGATCGACATGCGCAGGGTCATCCCCCGTGTGAGTCTGATCGGGCCAGATTCCCTCACCCCCCACGGGAGTGAACCCACATGGGTATGAAGGACCAGTTCCAGGAGAAGGCCGAGCAGCTCAAGGAGCAGGCGAAGCAGCGGACCCAGCAGCGTCAGCCGGGCCGGGAGCAGCAGCCGGGCCGCCGTCGCGACGAGGACATGGAGCCGCAGCGGCGGGAGCAGGAGGAGCGGTTCGACCGGGACCACGAGGTGTAGCTCCCGGCCTCGGCCTCGAGAGCGGGGCACCCTGCGTCTTCGCGGGGTGCCCCGCTCTCGTGCCGCTTGTTCAAGAGCCTTCCGTGCCGCTTGTTCAAGAGCGGGGCGGGAGCTTCGGTCTTGAGCGGTCGGGGACGTCGGAGTAGTCGGGGGGTGTGGCCGGGGGGTTGGTCTCCAGGAGGTCGAGGGCGAGGCGTACCGCGTCGTCGAGCTGGGCGTAGCGGCCCTCGGCCCAGTCCAGCGGGGTGCGCAGGGCCTCCAGGTCGGGGGTGACGCCCTTGTTCTCGACGGACCAGCCGTAGGCGTCGAACCAGGCCGCGTTCATCGGGACCGTGATCACCGTGCCGTCGCCGAGGCGGTGGCGGCCGGTCATGCCGACCACTCCGCCCCAGGTGCGCTGGCCCACCACCGGGCCCAGCCCGAGCAGTTTGAAGGCCGCGGTGATCATGTCGCCGTCCGAGCTGGTCGCCTCGTCCGCCAGAGCCACCACCGGGCCGCGCGGGGCGTTGGAGGCGTACGACACCGGCTGGGCGTTGCGGGTGAGGTCCCAGCCGAGGATGGTGCGGGTCAGCTTCTCGACGACCAGCTCGCTGATGTGGCCGCCGGCGTTGCCGCGGACGTCGACGATGAGGGCCGGGCGGGACACCTCCATGCGCAGGTCGCGGTTGAACTGGGCCCAGCCGGAGCCGCCCATGTCGGGGATGTGCAGATAGCCGCACCGGCCGCCGCTCAACTCGCGTACCACTGCGCGGCGTTTGGCGACCCAGTCCTGGTAGCGCAGAGGGCGTTCGTCGACGAGGGGGACGACGGCGACCCGGCGGGGCGGACCCTCGGCGGCGGGACGTCCTGGCTCGGGCGCCGGGCGGAAGGTCAGCTCGACCGTGGTGCCGCCGGCGCCCGCGAGCAGCGGGTAGGGGCCGGTGACCGGGTCGACGGGGCGGCCGTCGACATGGGTGAGGACGGCGCCGTCGCGGATGCCGGTGCCGGCCAGCGGGGAGCGGGCCCGGGAGTCGGAGGACTCGCCGGGCAGGATCCGCTTGACCGCCCAGCCGCCCTCGCGGCGCACGAAGTTGGCGCCGAGCAGGCCCTGCGGGCGGCGGTAGTGCGGTGGGCCCTCGTTGCGGCGGGCGGGGGTGACATAGGCGTGGGAGGTGCCGAGTTCGCCGAGCACCTCGCGCAGCAGGTCGGCGAACTCGTCGGGGGAGGCGACGCGTTCGACCAGGGGCCGGTACTGGTCGAGCACGCCGTCCCAGTCGATGCCGCACATGCCGGGGTCCCAGAAGTAGGCGCGGATCAGCCGGCCCGCCTCCTCGTAGGCGCCGCGCCACTCGGCGGGCGGGTCGGCCTCGTGCAGGATGCGCCGCAGGTCGATCCAGACGGTGGAGTCGCTGTCGCCGGCCTCGGTGGCGGGCACCGCGCGCAGCTCGCCCTCGTCGGCCACGACGAGCCGGGTGCCGTCGCCGCTGACGGCGAACGCGTCCAGGTGCTGCACCAGTTCGTACCTCTTCGCCTTGATGATGTTGAAGTACTCCAGCGTCGGCCGTTCGCTGGTGTCGTCCGGGTTGGCGAAGGTCTCGCCGAGCGCGCCGGAGAGGGGCCAGCGCAGCCACACCAGCCCGCCGCCCGCCACCGGCTGCAGCGCCGAGTACTTGGAGGCGGCGACCGGGAACGGGGTCACCCTGCTCTCCAGGCCCTCCGCCTCGACGGTGACCGTGCCGCCCTCCTCGCCCTCGTCCGTCTCCACCGGGTCCATGCCCCCGGCGGCCGGGCGGCCCTCGGGGTTCAGCGCGAACGGGGAGGGGGTCGCGGACGACAGCGGCACCAGGTAGGGGCGGCAGCCCAGCGGGAAGGAGAGGTCGCCGGTGTGCACGTCGTACACCGGGTCGAAGCCGCGCCAGGAGAGGAAGGCGAGGTAGCGGCCGTCGCGGGTGAAGACCGGGTTCTCGTCCTCGAAGCGGCCGTCGGTGACGTCGACGACGAGACGGTCCTTGATGCGGGCGAGTTTGATCTGCCGCAGCGAGCGGCCGATGCCGGGATGGGACCAGGCGACCCAGGAGCCGTCCGGTGAGAACGCCAGGTCCCGCACCGGGCCGTTGACGGAGCGGATCAGCTCGGTGACGCCGTCGGAGGGCCCGGTGCCCGGCCCCTCGCCGTCAGGGGAGGTCTCCTGGCCGCCGGCCGTCGCCTCGGGGGAGCTCCCTTCGCCGCCGGCCGTCGCCTCGGGGGAGGTCTCCTCGCCCGCGTCGACGAGCAGCAGCCGTCCGTCGTGCGAGGCGACCGCCAGCCGTTCGCCCTCGGGGTCGGACACCAGCTCCAGGACCCGGCCCAGCCGGCCCGCGGCCAGCCGCCGGGGCGCGCGCTGGCCACTGGCCCGCGGCAGGGAGGCGATCTCGATGGCGTCCTCGCCCTCGGCGTCCGTCACATACGCCACCCGCCCGGTCGCGCCGAGCATCTCCGGCAGCCGCACCCGTACGCCGGGGACGTCGACCAGGGTGCGGGCGGGGCCGTCGCGGTGGGTGAGCCAGTACAGGCTGCCGCGGACGACGACGGCGCTGGCCCGGCCGGTCTCGTCGACCGAGAAGCCGTCCAGGTTCTGGGCGGCGGGCACCTGGTAGCGGCGGCGCCCGGCGCGCGGCCCGCTCAGCCGCACGTCGAGCTTGCGGGGCACCGAGTCGGGGGACAGGTCGTCCACGATCCACAGGTCGCCGGCGCACTGGTAGACCACCCGGCGACCGTCGGTGGAGGCGGCGCGGGCGTAGAAGGCGTCGTGGTCGGTGTGCCGGCGCAGGTCGGAGCCGTCGTAGGCGCAGGAGTAGAGGTTGCCGACGCCCTCGTGGTCGGAGAGGAAGGCGATCCGGCCGCCGACGAACATCGGCGACTCCAGGTGCCCCCCGATGTCCGCGAGCAGCCGGTGCCCGTGCAGCCAGAGCCGGCCCGTCGCCCCGCCCCGGTAGCGCTTCCAGGAGGCGGGCTCGTGCGGCGGGGTGCCGGTGAGCAGCAGCGTCCTGCGTTCGCCGTCGATGTCGGCGACCTGGATGTCGGAGACCGGGCCCCAGGGCAGCTTGCGGCCGGGGCTGCCGTCGCAGGCCAGCTTGTAGGCCCAGGTGAAGTAGGAGAAGGGCTCGCCGTGCGAGGTGACGGCGAGGATCTCGGCGTGGCCGTCGTCGTCGGGGGGAGCCCAGCCGCGGACCTGGGTGTCGGAGGTGCCCCAGTAGGTCAGCCGGCGGCCGGGGCCGCCGTCCACCGGGACCAGATGGACCTCGGGGTCGAAACTGCGCCAGCTGGTGTACGCGATGTGCCGTCCGTCCGGGGAGAAGCGGGGCGGGCCGAGCTTGGTGCGGTCGACGGTGAGCCGCCAGGCCCGGCCGGGGCCGTCGAGCGGGGCGAGCCAGAGGTCGTCCTCGGTCACGAAGCACAGCAGGTCGTCGTGGAGATGCGGCAGGCGCAGATAGCTCACCTCCCCATGCTTTTCCGGGCCCCGGGCCCGGGCAACTCGGGTGCGCGTGACCCAGGACACGTACGAAACGGTTTCGTTCTCTTAAAGGGTGCGGTAGCTTCGTGGTGTACGAAACCGTGTCGTTCTCCAAGAGGCCGGGGCCGCGGAGGCTCCAGGGGCAGCTCGCGGAGGACGGCGTGGCGAGGACCGGAGCAGAGAGGTGAGCGGGATGACGGACGGCGGCACGGCACGTCGCAGCCGGATCACCCCCGAGCGCGAGGCCGAGCTGTACCAGGCCGTGCTCGAGCTGCTCCGTGAGGTCGGCTACGACGCCCTGACCATGGACGCCGTGGCCGCCCGCACCCGCTCCAGCAAGGCCACCCTCTACCGCCAGTGGGGCGGCAAGGCCGAGCTGGTGGTCAAGGCGATGCGCTGCCAGAAGCCCGGCAGCATCGCGGACATCGACACCGGGTCGCTGCGGGGCGACCTGCACGCGATCGTCGCCCGCGAGGACGACTACGTCATGGAACGCAACGCCGCGCTGATGCGGGCGCTGGCCATGGCGGCGCACACCAACTCCGAACTGCGCCAGGCCTTCAAGGAACTGCTGGTGGAGCCGGAGATGGAGGAGCTGCAGCGGATCATCCGGCGGGCGGTCGACCGGGGCGAGATCCGCGCCGACAACCCCGCGCTGGACTACATGATCCACATGCTGGTCGGCGCGTTCGCCACCCGGTCCCTGATCGACGATCTGCCGCCCACCAGAGAGTTCCTCGCCTCGTACATCGACGCCGTGGTCCTCCCCGCCCTCGGCGTCCCCGTCCACTGACCTTCCCCGAGTCAGCCACCCCAAGGCACCTGACGCACCGCTCATGTCGTCGGGCCGATCGACCCTGCCCAGAAGAACCCACGACCTGACCGGGAGTTGAGCCCTCGTGGCCACTTTCCTCTACCGACTCGGCCGACTCGCCTTCCGGCGACGGCATGTCGTCGCCCTGATCTGGGTGGCGCTGCTGACACTCGCGGGCGTCGGCGCGGCGGGCGCTCCCGCCGCCGGCACCGCCTCCTTCTCCATCCCCGGCACCGAGGCCCAGAAGGCCTTCGACCTGCTGGAGGACCGCTTCCCCGGCGCCAGCGCCGACGGGGCGACCGCCCGCGTCGTCTTCAAGGCACCCGCCGGCGAGAAGATGACGGACCCCGGGAACAAGGCCGCCGTCACCGAGACCGTCGAGCAGCTCTCCGGCGGCCCCGAGGTCGCCGCCGTCACCGACCCCTACCAGGGCGGCGGCGTCAGCCGGGACGGCACCATCGCCTACGCCTCGGTCACCTACAAGGTCTCCGGCATGGAGCTGGCGGACTCCTCCCGCGACGCCCTGAAGGACGCCGCCGAGGACGCCCGCGACTCCGGCCTGACCGTGGAGATCGGCGGCGACGCGCTGCAGACCGTGCCGCACACCGGGGCCGCCGAGATCATCGGCATAGGCATCGCCGCGGTCGTACTGGTGATCACCTTCGGCTCGCTGCTGGCCGCCGGGCTGCCGCTGCTCACCGCGGTCATCGGCGTCGGCATCGGCGTGGCGACCATCTCCGCGCTGGCCGCCGCCCTCGACCTCGGCTCCACCACCTCGATCCTCGCCACGATGATCGGCCTCGCCGTCGGCATCGACTACGCGCTGTTCATCGTCTCCCGCTACCGCGCGGAGCTGGCCGAGGGCCGGGACCGGGAGGAGGCCGCAGGACGCGCCACCGGCACCGCGGGCTCGGCCGTGGTCTTCGCCGGTCTCACCGTCGTCATCGCCCTGGTCGGCCTGTCCGTGGTCAACATCCCGATGCTGACCAAGATGGGCCTCGCCGCCGCCGGCACCGTCGCCATCGCCGTACTGATCGCCCTCACCCTGATCCCCGCGCTGCTCGGCTACGCCGGCCGCAGGGTCCGCCCCGCGGGGCAGAAGAGCAGGCTGCTCGGCGGCGGACGGACGAAGGCCGAGGGCACCGGCGACGGGCAGCGCCCCAACATGGGCACCCGCTGGGCCCGCCTCGTCGTCCGGCGGCCCGTGGCGGTGCTGCTGCTCGGCGTCCTGGGCCTCGGCGCCGCCGCCGTCCCCGCGTCCTCCCTGGAGCTCGGCCTGCCCGACGACGGCTCCCAGCCGGTCTCCACCACCCAGCGCCGCGCCTACGACCTGCTGTCCGAGGGCTTCGGCCCCGGCTTCAACGGCCCGCTGCTGGTCGTCGTCGACGCCGCGGGCAGCGACGACGCGCAGGCCGCCTTCCAGCGGACCGGCGAGGAGATCAAGGGCCTGGACAACGTGGTGACGGTGACCCCGGCCCAGCCCAACAAGGCCGGCGACACGGCCACCATCACCGTGATCCCGGACGCCAAGCCGTCCTCGGTGACCACCGAGGAGCTGGTGCACGACATCCGGGACGCGGGCGCCGGCATCACGGCCGACTCCGGCGCCGAGGTCCTGGTCACCGGCGCCACCGCGATGAACATCGACGTCTCGCAGAAGCTCAACGACGCGCTCGTGCCGTATCTGATCCTCGTCGTGGGCCTTGCGTTCCTGCTGCTGATCGTGGTCTTCCGCTCGGTCCTGGTTCCGCTGAAGGCGGCCCTCGGCTTCCTGCTGTCCGTGCTGGCGGCGCTGGGCGCGGTGGTCGCGGTCTTCCAGTGGGGCTGGCTGTCCGGTCTCATGAACGTCGAGGAGACCGGCCCGGTGATGTCGATGATGCCGATCTTCATGGTCGGCGTGGTCTTCGGCCTCGCCATGGACTACGAGGTGTTCCTGGTGACCCGCATGCGGGAGGCCTACGTCCACGGCGAGAAGCCCGGCCAGGCCGTGGTGACCGGCTTCCGGCACGGCGCCCGGGTGGTGACGGCCGCGGCGGTCATCATGATCGCGGTCTTCTCCGGCTTCATCGGCTCCACCGAGTCGATGGTCAAGATGATCGGCTTCGGCCTCGCGGTCGCCGTCTTCTTCGACGCGTTCATCGTCCGCATGGCGATCGTCCCCGCGGTCCTCGCCCTCCTCGGCCACAAGGCCTGGTGGCTGCCGAAGTGGCTGGACCGGGTCCTGCCCGACGTCGACGTCGAGGGCGAGGGCCTGCGCACCGGCGCCGACGCCGCGCGCGGGGACGGCGACCCGGACGAGGACCGGGAACTGGCGCGGGTGTGACACCCGTGAACCGGCGCGGCCGGCACACCCCGGTGTGACCCTGGGACCGCGGCTGGACGAAGCCGGTGAGGGCTCCGTGGGACGGGCGCCCTCACCGGCTTCCTCGCGTCCGGGGGCCCTGTCCATGGGGCGGAACACCGTCGCGTGCCCTCTGCACCGACCGCTACGGTGCCCCCCATGACGACCACACCCGACGCCGAGAGCAACGGGGCCCACCCCCGGTTCGCCGAAGCCCTGCGCCGGCTGGGCCTCACCGAGCTGCTGGCGCAGGTCCGCCGCTTCCCGGACGCCACCCGCACCGCCGCCGAGGCCGCCGCCGCGCTCGGCTGCGAGCTGAGCGAGATCTGCAAGTCGCTCATCTTCGCCGCGGACGGCGAGCCGGTGCTGGTGCTGATGGACGGGGCCTCCCGGGTCGACGTCGAGCTGCTCCGGCAGGAGCTCGGCGCCGAGCGGGTCACCCGAGCCAAGGCCGAGGTCGTACGGGAGACCACCGGATACGCCATCGGCGGCGTGCCGCCCTTCGGCCACCGCACCGCCACCCGCGTCCTCGCCGACCGCTCCCTGCTCGACCACGAGCTGGTCTGGGCCGCGGCCGGCACCCCGCACACCGTCTTCCCGATGGAACCCAAGGCGCTGATCGCCCACGCCGGCGCCACCCTGGCGGACGTGCGCGAGCGCTCCTCGTGACACCCCTGGTCACCGCGGCGGTCCTGCTCGCCGCGGTCACCCACGCCGGCTGGAACGCGCTGGCCCACCGCATCACCGACAAACTCGCCGGCTTCGCCCTGATCTCCGGCGGCGGCCTGCTCATCGGCCTCGCGCTCACCCCGTTCGTGCCGGTCCCGGCGGCCGCGGCCTGGCCCTGTCTGCTGGGCTCGGCCGCACTCCACATGGCCTACTACGCCCTGCTGATGCGCTCCTTCGAACTCGGCGACTTCGGGCAGGCCTACCCCATCGCCCGGGGCAGTGCGCCCCTGGTCGTGGCCGTGCTCGCCGCCGTCTTCGCGCACGAGGTGCCCGGCACCTGGGCCGCCGCCGGTCTGGCCGTGTCCTGCGCCGGCCTCACCGGCGTCGCTCTGTGGGGGCTGCGCGGACGCCGCCCCGACTGGCCGGCCATCACGGCCGCGCTCGCCACCGGGCTGAGCATCGCCGCGTACACGGTCGTCGACGGAATCGGCGTGCGCGCCTCCGGCTCCTCCCTCGGATATGTCGCCTGGCTGATGACGGTCCAGGGCACGTTCATCCCCGCCTACGTCCTGTGGCGTCGGCGCGGCGGCACGGCGGCCATGCTGCGCCCGCACCTGCGCCTCGGCCTGCTCGGCGCCGCCATGTCCGTCCTCGCCTACGGCCTCGTCCTGTGGGCCCAGACCCGCGCCGCGCTCGCTCCGATCGCCGCGCTGCGCGAATCGTCCATCATCGTCGGCGCCGCCATCGGCGCGGTGTTCTTCAAGGAGCGGTTCGGCGCGCCCCGGATCGCGGCGGCCGGGCTGATGGTGCTGGGGATCGGGCTGATGCTGCACGCGGGATAGCGCCGGCTGATGCCGCACCCCGGACACCGCCGTCCGGGTGACCGGCGGGCCCGCCGCGGCGGGTGCGGAGGCGGAGCGGCGGGCGCACCCTGGAAGTAGCTCTTCCGGAGGTGATCGTCATGATGCACACCGCTGTGGGATGGCACGTGGAGCTGGAGTTCATGGAGGACGACACGCACACCCGCGCGGTGGCGATGGTCCGCCTGCCCGACGGCTCCGAGGTGCGGGCACACGGACACGCCACCAGGCACTACACGGACCCGAATCAGCCCAGGGTCGGGGAGGAGATCGCCGGGGCCCGGGCGCTCAACGAACTGGCGATGCGGCTGCTGACCAAGGCGCACGACGAGATCGACCAGGCGTCGGGACGGGTCTCCCACCCGATCCACGTCTGACCGGGGGCGCCGGACGCCGGTACGGCGACTCGGGTGCCCGAGGCAGGGCGTCAGGGTCCCTCGGGCACCGGGGGTGCCCGGCCCGGGACGCCGGGCGCCGATGCGGCAAGCAATACGGGCAGGTGATACGCGAGGTCAGGCGCCGATCGCCGAGCGCACCGCCCGGACCAGTGCCTGGGCGCGGGGATCCGCGGTCACCGTCTTGCGGAAGCCGTTGGTGACGTAGCCGAAGGCGATGCCGGTCTCCGGGTCGGCGAACCCCAGGGAGCCGCCGCGGCCGGGATGACCGAAGGAGCCCGGCGCCAGGAACGGCGAGGCGCTGCCGTGCAGCATGTAGCCGAGGCCGAAGCGGGTGCCGACCACCAGAACCCGGTCGGGGCCCGCCGACTCCTCGGCGCGGGCGAGGCCGACGGTGGCCGGGCTCAGCAGCCGTATGCCGTCGACCTCTCCGATCAGGGAGGCGTAGAAACGGGCCAGACCGTCCGCGGTGGCGATGCCGTTGGCGGCGGGCAGGGCCGCCGCGCGGAACGCCGGGTCGTTCTGGTCGGGGAACGGGGTGATCGCGGCGAAGGCCCGGCGGGTGAGGGACGCGGGGTCGGCGTAGGCCTCGGTGACCGCGGGCTTCGGCCGGGCGCGCAGCGCGCCGGCGGGCTCCGGGCCGTCCACGGGACCGACCCGTCCGACCCGGTGCGCCTGCTCGTCGGGCAGCCCGATCCACAGGTCCAGGCCCAGCGGCCCGGCGATCTCGCGGGCCGTCCACTCGCCGGAGCCCAGGCCGGTCGTGCGCCGGACCAGTTCGTCGACCAGCCAGCCGTAGGTGAGCGCGTGGTAGCCGTGGTCCGTGCCCGGCTCCCACACCGGTGCCTGGCCGGCCATCGCCTCGGCGGCCCGCTGCGGATCGGCGGCCTCCTCGGGGGTGAGCGGCCGGTCCAGCACGGGCAGCCCGGCGCGGTGGTTCAGCACGTGCCGGACCAGCACCTGCTCCTTGCCGTTGGCCTTGAACTCGGGCCAGTAGTGGCCGACCGGGGCGTCCAGGTCCAGCTCGCCGCGCTGGTGCAGCATCAACAGGGCCGCCGCGGCCACGCCCTTGGTCGCCGAGCGGACCACCTGGGCGGTCTCCCGCCGCCACGGCTCGCCGCCGTCCCGCCCGTCGGCGTCCTGCACGCCGCCCCACAGGTCGACGACCCGGCGCCCGTGCCGGTAGACGGCGACCGCGGCGCCGCGCTCACCGAGCGCGGCGAAGTTCCGTGCGAAAGCCTCGCGAACGGGTTCGAAACCCTCGGCCACCGTGCCGTGCACGTCCACCACGTCCGTAGGCCCCTTCCGATGTGCCGCCGTTGCCGTCGCATGCGCTGCGGTCCGGCAGTCGCCTGTGACAGTGAATGCAACAGCCGCGGTTCGCCTGTGATTCCTTGGCCGGACTGGCCGCGCACGATCGTAATGCCGATACGGCCACCGCGGTCGCCGGAGTGTCGAGACCCACATGCCTCCGGCGGCCGGGCGCGCGTGCCTCCGGGGGCGTCCAGGTCCGGGGCCTGTCGTCGTGCACCCGTGCCGGGCGGCGCGTTCAGGAGGGGGCGGAAGACGCCCGCACCGAACGCGGGTCGAAGCCGAACGGCAGCTCCAGGCGGTGGGCGCGCATCAGCTCGTCGTCGGAGAGCAGCTCGGCCGTCGGGCCGTCCGCCGCGATCGTGCCCTCGCTGAGGATCAGCGAGCGCGGGCACAGCTCCAGGGCGTAGGGCAGGTCGTGGGTGACCATCAGGACGGTGACGTCCAGGGAGCGCAGGATGTCCGCCAGTTCCCGGCGGGAGGCGGGGTCCAGGTTGGACGACGGCTCGTCCAGGACCAGGATCTCCGGCTCCATCGCCAGCACCGTCGCCACCGCCACCCGGCGCCGCTGCCCGAAGGACAGGTGGTGCGGGGGCCGGTCCTTGAACTCCCGCATGCCGACCAGGCCGAGCGCCCGGTCCACCCGCTCCTCCAGCTCGGGCCCCTTCAGCCCGGACGCCGCAGGACCGAACGCCACGTCCTCCCGCACCGTCGGCATGAACAGCTGGTCGTCCGGGTCCTGGAAGACGATGCCGACCCGGCGCCGGATCTCGGCCATGTGCCGCTTGTCCACGGGCAGTCCGGCCACCCTCACCGTGCCGGTGCCGCCGGTGAGGATGCCGTTGAGGTGCAGCACGAGCGTGGTCTTGCCGGCGCCGTTCGGGCCGAGCAGGGCGACCCGCTCACCGCGGGCGATGGAGAAGTCCACACCGAACAGGGCCTGGTGGCCGTCGGGGTAGGCGAAGGCGAGCCCGGAGACCTCGAGGGACGGGGGCGCGGGGGTCGTATCGGCAGTCACAGCACCCATCCCAGCAGACAGACGACGAGGGCGGCAGCGGGGAGGGCGAGTGCGTGCGACCACTGCGCCCGGGATGCGGTCACCTCGTCGATGACCGGCATCGAGCCGGAGTAGCCGCGGCTGACCATCGCCAGATGCACCCGCTCGCCGCGCTCGTAGGAGCGGATGAACAGCGCGCCCGCCGACTTGGCCAGCACGCCCCAGTGGCGCACCCCGCGCGCCTCGAAGCCGCGGGACTCGCGGGCGATCCGCATGCGCCGCATCTCGTCGGTGATCACATCCCCGTAGCGGATCATGAAGCTCGCGATCTGCACCAGCAGCGGCGGCAGTTTGAGGCGCTGCAGGCCGAGCAGCAGCTCGCGCAGCTCGGTGGTGGCCGCGAGCAGCACCGAGGCGGCGACGCCCAGGGTGCCCTTGGCCAGGACGTTCCAGGCGCCCCACAGCCCCTCGACGCTCAGCGACAGCCCGAGCACCTCGGTCCGCTCGCCCTCGGCGACGAACGGCAGCAGCACCGCGAACGCCACGAACGGCACCTCGATCAGCAGCCGTCTCAGCAGGAAGCCGGGCGGGACGCGGGCGGCGTACGCAACCAGGGCGAGCAGCCCGGCGTACACCGCGAAGGCCCACATCGCCTCGCGCGGGGTCGAGACCACGATCAGCACGAAGGCGAGGACCGCGGTGATCTTGGTGTGCGGCGGGAGCCGGTGCACAGGGGAGTTCCCGTGCCGGTACAACCGGTGGGCGTGCCCGGCACCCATGTCAGACCGGGCTGGACGTGGTGCTGGACGAGTCCGCGTCCGAGCCGCCGCCGTCCCGGCCGCTGTCGTCGTTGTCGCTCCTGCCGCGGCCGTCGCCGGGCTCGCCGCTGCCGTCGTCCGTGCGCCGCCTGCGCACCACCCAGAACACCCCGGTGCCGGCCACCACCGTGACGGTGACGCCGATCACGCCCGCGAGTCCGCCGGACAGCCGCTCGTCGTCGACGTCCTTGACGGCGTAGTCGGCGAGCGGGGAGTCGGCGTAGGGGTGCTCCTCGGCCTTCTCGTCGATGCCGTGGTCGGTGGCCACCTTCTCCAGGCCGTCCGGGTTCGCCGAGGCGTAGAAGCTGACGAAGCCGGCCAGTACCAGGGACGCCACCAGGCCCGCGATCCACACCTTGCGCGGGGAGCGGGCCGGAGCCGGCTCGCTCTCCGGGGCGTCGACCAGCTCGCCGTTCACCCGCAGCTTCAGCCGCTGCCGCAGCCCGCGCGCCCCGTGCACCAGGTCCGGGCGCACGGCGACGACGGCGCCGACGGTCAGGGCGGTGATCACGGCCTCGCCGATGCCGATGAGGACGTGCACGCCCACCATGGCCGTGGCCACCTTGGCGATGGACACCTCGGTGGTGCCGCCGATCGCGTAGAGCAGGGTGAAGACGACGGCGGAGGCCGGGACGGAGATCAGGGCGGCGGCGAAGGAGGCGACGGTCACCGAGCGGCGGGTGCGCGGCAGCAGCGTCACCAGCACCCGGAACACGGCGTAGGCGGTGACCGCGGTGGCGATCGCCATGGTGGTGATGTTGACGCCGAGCGCGGTCAGGCCGCCGTCGGCGAAGAGGAACGCCTGCAGCAGCAGGACCACCGACACGCACAGCACGCCGGTACAGGGGCCCACCAGTATGGCGGCGAGCGCGCCGCCGAGCAGATGGCCGCTGGTCCCGGCGGCCACGGGGAAGTTCAGCATCTGGACGGCGAAGATGAACGCCGCCACGAGCCCGGCCAGCGGAGCCGTGCGCTCGTCGAGTTCCCGGCGGGCGCCGCGCAGGGACACGGCGATGGCGCCGGCGGCGAGCACTCCGGCCGCGGCGGATATGGGGGCGTCGATGAATCCGTCAGGTGCGTGCACGTTTCGATGATGCCCGCTGTTGCAATCACCTTGCAAGAACGAGCCGGTCGCCTCTCCGGGCGGGCGGACGGCCGCGCCGCGCCGCGCTCGTCCGGGGCCGCCCCCGGAAAGGCTTCCTTCACCGGGAGGCGCAATGCCGGAATTGTGCGACTCTGGACAGGGGGCGCAAGGACAGCTTCCACGGGGGTGGCGCACCGCAAAGGGGCCCGAGATGTCCGTCATAGAGCAGTACGCACGCGCCCACGTCATCAGCGACGCCCCGCCGGAGGACGACCGGCCCGTCCGGGTCGTCCTGCGCTACGACCCGGAGCGGGATCCCCGCCGCGTCCGCATCGCACTGCCGGGGGACGGAGCGCCCGAATGGCCGGTGGACCGCGACCTGCTGGAGCGGGGGCTCACCGCGCCGGTCGACAGCGGTCAGGTGCGGGTGTGGCCGTGCGGACGGGTCCAGGCCGTGGTGGAGTTCCACACCCCGCAGGGCGTCTCCGTGGTGCAGTTCGAGACCAAGGCCCTGCTGCGGTTCCTGCGGCGGACCCAGGTCACCGCCGCGGAACCGGTGCCGCACTGACCGCGGGCCGGGGTGCGGGCCGGCCGGCGCCGTGACGCGGCCGCAGGCCGTGAGTGCGGTGCGGGCCGGCCGCCGGCCGTGAGCGCGATGCGCCTCAGCCGCCGGCCTTGAGCAGGGCCGCCACGATCGGGCCGGCCGTCGAGCCGCCGTGCCCGGCCGCCTGCACCACGCCCGCCGCAGCCAGGTCCCCGTGATACGCGGTGAACCAGCCGTTGGGCTTCTTCTGCCCGTCGACCTCCGCCGAGCCGGTCTTGGCCCCGCTGTCACCGCCGACGCCGGCCATCGCCTCGGCCGCCGTGCCGTAGGCCGCGGTGTACGACATCAGGTCGCGCAGCTGGGCGAGGGTGTCCGCCGACATGGTGCGCTCGGCGGTGGCCAGCTTCCGCCCGTCGACCTCGGGCGGGACCAGATAGGGCTGGCGGAACACGCCGGACTTCACGGTCGCCGACACCGACGCCATGTTCAGCGGGTTCATCCGCACCCCGCCCTGCCCGATCAGGGACGCCGCCATCGGCGCGTCCGACTGCACCGGCACCGCGCCGTCGAAGGACGGCACACCGATCTGCCAGTCGTCCTTGCCCAGCCCGAACACCTGCTGCGCCTGCTTGGTGAGGTCGTCGTTCTCCAGCTCGGGCGCCTGGCTGATGAAGGCGGTGTTGCAGGAGCGGGCGAAGCTCGCCTTGAAGGTGCCGTTCTTGATCTGGAACTTGTCGTCGTTCTGGAACTTCCAGCCGCCGTAGCTGAAGTACTTCGGGCAGGGGTGCTTCTTGTCCGCCGAGGCCAGGCCCTTCTCGATCAGCATCGAGGAGGTGATCACCTTCATGGTGGAGCCCGGCGCCAGGGAGCCCTGGAAGGCGACGTTGAAGCCGTGCGAGGAGTTCGCCACGGCGAGGATCTCACCGGTCGACGGGCGCAGCACGACCACCGAGGCACGCTTCTTCTTCGCCACCTGCCTCTCGGCCTCGGCCTGCAGCGACGGGTTCAGGGTGGTCTTCACCGTGCCCGGCGTGCCCTTGCTCAGCTCGAGGACGGTCGTGTCGGACAGCTCCGCCTTCTCGGACGCCTTGCCGCGCACCACCCGCAGCTCGACGCCGGGCCTGCCGCCGGCCTTCTCGCCGTACTTCTCGCGCAGCCCGTCGAGCACCGGCCCGAGCGACGGGTACGCCTTGGTGGTCAGCTCGCCGCCTTCCCGGTCCAGCGCCTTCACCGGCGGGGTGCCGGCCTCGCCGGTCACCAGCTTGTCGCCCTCCCTGAGGTCCGGGTGGACGACCGCCGGCTGCCAGTGGACGCGGGGCTCTCCGTCCCCGGCCCTGCGCACCACGGTGAGCGTGCTGTCGTACGCCAGCGGCTTGCTCAGCTCCTCGTGGACCACCGTGCCCTTCACGGCGAACGGGACCTTGGCGCCGGCCGCGGCACCCGGGGCGAGAGCGAGGTCCGCGACGCGGGCGTCCTTGGCGAAGCTCTTCAGCGCGGCGGCAGCCGCCTTCGGATCGTCGGTGGCCTCGGCCGCCTCCCGCACCTTCCCGGACTGCCAGGCGGTGAGGAAGCGGCTGGCGGTCTCGGTGACCTCGGTCCTGGTGAGCGGGCCGGACTTGGCCTTCGCCGCCTGCTGGGTGGTGGACGTGCCCTTGCCGTCCTCGGCGGCGGCGCCTCCCCCGAACAGCGCGTAGGCACCGAACCCGGCGCCCGACACGACCGCGGCGATCACTCCGCCGAGCACGACGGGTCTGGTTCTCCGCCGCTCGGCGACGCGCCTTCTGTTCCCCACTGCTTCGGATCCTCCACACTCGAATACCGGGCTCACCCGCCCCGGTGGTGCCTGGCGTCAAGCCAACGACGGCCACCACCCTAGAGTCCCGGCCCGCGTGCGGTTCCCTCAGCCTCCGGCTCGTAGCACGGCTGCGACAATCGGGCCGGCCGCGTCGCCGCCGTGCCCGCCCTGCTGCACCATCGCCGCCGCGGCCAGGTCCCCGCGGAAGCCGGTGAACCAGCTGTCCGCGGTGGCGTTGCCCGCCACCTCCGCCGAGCCGGTCTTGGCGCCGATGTCCCCGCTGAGCCCGGACATGGCGCGGGCGGCGGTGCCCTGGGTCGCGGTGAGCCGCATCATCTGCTTCAGCTGGGCTGCGGTTCCCGCGGGCAGTCCCTCGGCCCGCGCCAGCTGCCGGTCGTCCAGCTCCGGCGAGACCAGGTAGGGCTGGCGGAAGGCGCCGGTGACGGCGGTGGCGGTGACGCTGGCCATGTTCAGCGGGTTCATCTGCACCTGGCCCTGGCCGATGGCGCCGGCGGCACGGTCCGGGCCGCTCACCGCGGGCACGCTGCCGTCGAAGGAGGCGATGCCGGTCTTCCAGTCGCCCCGGCCGAGGCCGAAGCGCCGCTCGGCCTCCTGCTGCAGGGAGGCGTCGGTGAGCGGCTTCTCGTCGATCAGCTTGATGAAGGCCGTGTTGCAGGAGCGCAGGAAGCTGTCGGCGAGGGTGGCCTTCTCGTCGGGCTGCATGCCGGTGAGGTTCTTGAAGGTCTGGCTCTGCCAGGTGGCCGTGTCCGGGCAGGGCGCGGGGCCGTTCATCGAGGTCACGCCGTTGTCGATGAGCATCGCCGCAGTGATGATCTTCATGGTGGAGCCGGGGGCGACCTTGCCCTGGAAGGCCGCGTTGAATCCGTCCTCGCGGTGGTTGGCCACCGCCAGCACCTCGCCGGTGCTCGGCTTCAGCGCCACCACGGACGACTCGGCGTACCGCTGCACCGCCTTCTCGGCGGCGGCCTGCACCCCGGCGCTGAGCGTGGTGCGCAGCACGCCGGGCTCGCCCTCGGCCAGGGTCAGCAGCGGGGTGTCACCGGACACCGCCGGATCGGCGTGCCGGATCACCAGCTCCACCCCCGGCTTGCCACCCGCCTCGGCCCCGTACCGCTCCCGCAGCGTGTCGAGAACCGGCCCCAGCGAGGGGTACCTCTCCCTCGACAGCTCCTTGCCGTCCCGGTCCACGGCCCTGATCGGCGGCTCGGCCGACTGCTCCGTGACGAGGGTGTCGCCCTTCTTCAGCTGCGGGTGCACCACCGACGGCTGCCAGTCCACCAGCGCCCGCCCCGTGGTCTTCCCCCGCACCACGGTCAGCTCGCTCGCATAGCGGAGCTGCTTCGACCTGCCCTCGTGGCTGACCTTCGCCTCCACCCGGAACGGCACGGTCGTCCCCGACGCCCGCCCCGGCGTGACCCGCACCTGCGATATCCGGGCTTCCTCCCCAAAGGCCGACAGCAGCGCCTCGGCCGCCTGCGCATTGTTCGTCTGCGCCGCCGCCTGCGTCGCCCGCCCCTTCTCCCAGGCGGCGAAGAACGCCCCGGAGGTCTCCGCGACCTCCTCCCGGTCCGGCGTACCGGTCTTCGGCGCCGACGCGCTCGAACCGCCCCCGTCACCGCTCAGCGCCGACACGATGGTGTAGGCGCCGTAGCCGGCCCCGCCCACCATCACCGCGAACACACCGCCGACGACGGCAGCCTTGACCCCCTTGCCCATCGGGCGCTTCCCCCTCCCCGGCCGGGACCTCGTCCCCCGGACGCGTCCACCCCGGCCCGACGGCTGAGCACTCTACGCACACGCCCCCCGACTCCGCGCCCCCGTTTCCGATTCCGTGCCCCGGCCGAGATCCCCCGGGGCCCGGCGGCCCGTCCCGGCCGAGGCCGGCGGGAGGGCCGGTGGCTAGACCCAGGTGTCCAGCCACATGCGGGAGCGCCAGGAGTCGATGGGGATGGCCGTGCCCGTGTAGATGGGCCAGAAGTAGATGAAATTCCAGACGACGAGGAGGGTGAGGACGCCGGCGGCGGTGGCGCCGGCCACTCGGCGGGTGTCGGTGCTGCGGGGCGGGCCGACGATGGCGCCCAGGAGCATGGCCGCTGCCAGGCAGAGGAAAGGGAGGAAGACGACGGCGTAGAAGTAGAAGATGGTGCGTTCCTGGTAGAGGAACCAGGGGAGGTAGCCCGCCGCGATGCCGCAGGCGATGGCGCCGGCCCGCCAGTCGCGGCGGAACAGCCAGCGCCACAGGACGTAGAGGACGGCGAAGCAGGCCAGCCACCACAGCATGGGGGTGCCGAGGGCCAGCACCTCGCGGGCGCACTTCTCGCCCGCGTCGGCCGGGCAGCCGTCCCTGCCGGGCGCCGGGGACTCGTAGAAGTAGGAGACCGGGCGGCCGGCGACGATCCAGCTCCAGGGGTTGGACTCGTAGGTGTGCGGCGAGGACAGGCCGACATGGAATTCGTAGACCTGGTTCTCGTAGTGCCACAGGCTGCGCCACCAGTCGGGGAACAGCCAGGACCAGTCGCTGCCCCGGCCGTCGCGGGTGGCCCAGTCGCGGTAGTAGCCGCCGGTGCCGTCGGACGGGGAGAGGATCCAGCCGAGCCACGACACGACATAGGTGACCACCGCCACCGGCACGGTGGACAGGAAGGCCCAGCCCAGGTCGTGCCGCAGGACCGCGGTGCGGGGACGGCGGGCGCCCGCGACCCGGCGCGCGCCGACGTCCCAGAGCACCGCCATGACGCAGAACGCGGCCAGAATGTACAGGCCGTTCCACTTGGTGCCGATCGCCAGGCCCAGGAACAGCCCCGCCGCAAGCCGCCACGGCCGGAAGCCGATCCGGGTGTTCTCGGCGACGTGCGCGTCCGGCACGGCACGCCCGTCGGCGTCCACCGGCAGCGCGGCCGCCAGCTTCGCGCGGGCCCGGTCCCGGTCGATCAGCAGGCAGCCGAAGGCCGCCAGCACGAAGAACATCAGCACGCCGTCGAGCAGCGCGGTGCGGCTCATCACGAAGTGCAGCCCGTCCACCGCCATCAGCGCACCGGCCAGACAGCCCAGGAAGGTCGAACGGAACAGGCGGCGGCCGATGCGGCACAGCATCAGCACCGACAGCGTGCCGAGCAGGGCGGTCATGAAGCGCCAGCCGAACGGATCGAAGCCGAACATCAGCTCGCCCAGCCCGATGACGTACTTGCCGACCGGCGGATGGACGACATACGCCGCGTCCGTCGGGATGGGGACGTTCCCGGCGGATTCGAGGATCCGGTCGTTGGCGTTCTTGCTCCAGTTGACCTCGAAGCCGCGGTGGATCAGCGCCCACGCGTCCTTGGCGTAGTACGTCTCGTCGAATATCACCGCCCTGGGGCTGCCCAGGTTCCAGAAGCGCAGCACCCCGGCGAGCAGGGTGACCAGCAGCGGGCCGCCCCAGCCGGACCAGCGGGCGATCCGGTCGGCCGCCGCCGGCGGCACGGACAGGGTCGCCCACAGGCGGCCGGACGGCTCGGCGTACGGGGGGACCAGCCGGTCACGGACGTCCTCTCTGCCGGAGCTCGCGGACTTCGCCAGGTAGCCGAAGCGGCGCAGCCGCAGCTGCCATGCCGTCCGCTGCTCGAGCGGCGCCTGGTGCTGCCGGGTGTCCGTGGAGTCCGTGGACGACGCAGTACTGGTCACCGCGCCATCGTAGGGAACGGGGCTGTGTGAGTCCCGTGCATGGGCGGTATGCCCCGGCTGTGCCCCCCCGGCCCCGGTCCCCGGTCCGGGCATCGGTCCGGTTGCCGGGTCCGGTGCCCGGCGAGGGCGCACGGCGGGTGCTGCGAGGATGGGGGCGTGACCGGAACGCTCGTACTCGCAGGCACCCCCATCGGCGACGTCTCCGACGCCCCGCCCCGGCTCGCCGAGGAGCTGGCCGCGGCGGACGTCGTCGCGGCCGAGGACACGCGGCGGCTGCGCCGGCTGACCCAGGCGCTCGGGGTGACGCCCAGGGGGCGTGTGGTGTCGTACTTCGAGGGCAACGAGTCCGCGCGCACCCCCGAGCTGGTGGAGGAGCTGGCCGGCGGGGCGCGGGTGCTGCTGGTGACCGACGCCGGTATGCCCTCGGTGTCCGACCCGGGGTACCGGCTGGTCGCGGCGGCGGTCGAACGGGACGTGCGGGTCACCGCGGTCCCCGGGCCGTCGGCCGTGCTGACCGCACTGGCCGTCTCGGGGCTGCCGGTGGACCGCTTCTGCTTCGAGGGCTTCCTGCCCCGCAAGGCGGGGGAGCGGCTGACGCGGCTGCGGGAGGTCGCGGGGGAGCGGCGCACCCTCGTCTACTTCGAGTCCCCGCACCGGCTCGACGACACCCTCGCCGCGATGGCCGAGGTCTTCGGGGGCACGCGGCGGGCGGCGGTGTGCCGGGAGCTGACCAAGACGTACGAGGAGGTGCGGCGGGGCGAGCTGGCCGAGCTGGCCGCCTGGGCGGCGGAGGGGGTGCGCGGGGAGATCACCGTGGTGGTGGAGGGCGCGCCGGACAAGAGCGGCGAGGAGGTCGGCGCCGAGGAGCTGGTGCGGCGGGTCCGCGTGCGGGAGGAAGCGGGGGAGCGGCGCAAGGAGGCGATCGCGGCGGTCGCGGTGGAGGCGGGGCTGCCGAAGCGGGTGGTGTTCGATGCCGTGGTTGCCGCGAAGCGGCAAGGGGAGAGTGCCGGCCGGTAGGGGCGGTGGCCGGCGCGAGTGGTGCGGTGCGTCGCCCGGCGCCGGGGCCGGTGGCTGGTCGCGCGGTTCCCCGCCCCGGGGCGAAGCTGCGGCGCAGCCCGGCGGACAGGGGAAGGGCCCTCGTAGGATCGGGGCCATGCCTTCCAGCGACGACAAGAGCGGCGAGCAGAGCGGCGACAAGAGCGGCGGGAAGAACGCCGCGCCGCCTCTGCCCGAGCCCCTGCGGGTGGCCGTCGCCGACTCGCACACGCATCTCGACATGCAGGGCGGCACCGTGGACGAGGCGCTCGCCAAGGCCGCGGCGGTCGGGGTGACGACCGTGGTGCAGGTCGGCTGCGATCTGGACGGGTCGCGCTGGGCCGCGGAGACCGCCGCCGCGTACGACTCGGTGCACGCCACCGTCGCACTCCACCCCAACGAGGCGCCGCGGATCGTGCACGGCGACCCGGACGGCTGGTCGCGCCAGGGACCCCGGCAGCCGGGCGGTGACGCGGCGCTCGACGAGGCGCTCGCGGAGATCGACCGGCTCGCCGCCCTGCCGCAGGTCAAGGGTGTCGGCGAGACGGGGCTCGACTACTTCAGGACCGGGCCGGAGGGGGCACAGGCGCAGGAGCGGTCGTTCCGCGCCCACATCGAGATCGCCAAGCGGCACGGCAAGACACTGGTCATCCACGACCGCGAGGCCCACGCCGACGTGCTGCGCGTGCTGAAGGAGGAGGGCGCCCCCGAGCGCACCGTCTTCCACTGCTACTCCGGCGACGCCGAGATGGCCGAGATCTGCGCCGAGGCCGGCTACTTCATGTCCTTCGCCGGCAATGTGACCTTCAAGAACGCTCAGAACCTGCGCGACGCGCTCGCCGTGGCCCCGCTGGAGCTGGTGCTGGTGGAGACGGACGCGCCGTTCCTGACGCCGGTGCCCTACCGGGGGCGGCCCAACGCTCCCTATCTGGTGCCGGTGACCGTGCGGGCCATGGCCGCCGTGCGCGGGATCGACGAGGACGCGATGGCCGCCGCCCTCGCCGCCAACACCGCGCGCGCCTTCGGCTGCTGACCGCCTTCCGGGCCGCTCCCGGACCGCGAGCGGCACCACTCGCGCGTACGTTCCGTAGTCGTGCCGCTTTGGAGAGTGACCGGCGCTCCGCTAGGTTCTGGGGGCCCGAGCCGGACCCCCTCAAGGCCCTGGAGCGTGTCGGCGTGAGCAACGCGCGGTTCGAGACGTACGAAACGGATGCGACGGTCGGCGATCTGCACTCGGCGGAGACCGTCGGGTACGGACACGGATACGGCGTCCCCGGCCCGCCCGGCGAGGGCGCCCGCAGGTCCGACACGTACCGGCCGGCGTACGAGCGGACGCTGCGGGAGCAGCCGATGCAGGGGCAGTCGCCTCCGGAGCCGACGCTGCTCGAGCGCACGCCGGTGGAGCAGACCCTGGTCCAGCAGGTCCAGCAGGTCCAGCAGGTCCAGCAGGTCCAGCGGGTCCAGCAGGTCCAGCACCGGCAGCCCACCGAGCCCGCGCTGCCCCGGCAGGCGGCCCTCGCCCCGGAGGCCGCCCCGGAGGACGGCCCGGCGACCGCGCGGAGCGGGCACCGGCGCCGTGCCCGGTACGCCGAGCGGGCCGAGGGGATGCGCCGGCTGCTGCCGCAGGCGCTGGTCGTCGCCTGCCTCACCGGCGGCACCACCGCCTTCCTCGCCGACGACAAGGAGATCGAGCTCACCGTCGACGGCACCCCCCGCACCCTGCACACCTTCGCCGACGACGTCACCGAGCTGCTGGCCGACGAGGGCATCCAGGTCGGGCCGCACGACGTGGTCAGCCCGGGCCCCGGCGAGGAACTGGAGCACGGCGACGAGATCGAGGTGCGCTACGGGCGCCCGCTGCTCCTCACCCTCGACGGGGAGCGGCGCGAGGTGTGGACGACCGCGCACACCGTGGAGGGAGCGCTGCGGCAGCTGGGCGTGCGCGCGGAGGGCGCGTACGTCTCGGCCTCGCGCTCCCGGCGCATCGGACGGGAGGGGCTCGCGCTGGACGTGCGGACCGAACGCACCGTGACCGTGATGGCGGACGGGCGCGCCCGCACCGTGCGCACCAACGCGGCGACCGTGCGGGAGGCGGTGGAGCAGGCCGGGGTCACCCTGCGCGGCCTGGACACCACCTCCGTGCCGCCCGGCAGCTTCCCCCGCGAAGGGCAGACCGTCACCGTGCTGCGGATCACCCGCACCAGGGAGGTCCACGAGGAGCCGATCCCCTTCCACGAGGTGCGCACCGAGGACCCCGCACTGCTGCGCGGCACCGAGGTCGTCGAACGGCCGGGGCAGCCCGGCCTGCGCCGGGTCACCTACTCCGTGCGCACGGTCAACGGGGTCCGGCAGAGGCCGCGCCGGCTGCACGCGGAGGTGGTGCGCGAACCCCGGGCGCAGGTCGTGAAGGTGGGGACGGGAACCCCGCCGGCCTCCGTGGCCGGCGCGGACCACCTGAACTGGGGTGCCCTCGCGGCCTGCGAGTCCGGCGGCCGGCCGGACGCGGTGGACCCCTCGGGGACGTACGGGGGGCTCTACCAGTTCGACACCGCCACCTGGCAGTCGCTCGGCGGACAGGGGCGGCCCCAGGACGCCTCCCCGGCGGAGCAGACGTACCGGGCGAAGAAGCTGTACCTGCGCAGCGGCACCAGCCCCTGGCCGCACTGCGGGTCCCGCCTGGGAGGCTGACCGGCCGGAGCGGTCCCGCACGCCCCGTACCCTGGTGCCGTGAGCAGCCCCACCCCCGACGCCCTCCTCGGGCCCGCCGACATCCGTGAACTGGCGGCCGCCCTCGGCGTACGCCCCACCAAGCAGCGCGGCCAGAACTTCGTCATCGACGCCAACACGGTCCGCCGGATCGTGCGCACCGCCCAGGTGCGCCCCGACGACGTGGTCGTCGAGGTCGGCCCGGGACTCGGCTCGCTCACCCTGGCGCTGCTCGAGGCCGCCGACCGGGTCACCGCCGTGGAGATCGACGACGTGCTCGCCGCCGCGCTGCCCGCCACCGTCGCCGCCCGGATGCCCGAGCGCGCCGACCGGTTCGCGCTGGTCCGCTCCGACGCCCTGCACGTCACCGAGCTGCCGGGCCCCGCCCCGACGGCGCTGGTCGCCAACCTCCCCTACAACGTGGCGGTCCCGGTGCTGCTGCACATGCTGGAGACCTTCCCCAGCATCGAGCGCACCCTGGTCATGGTGCAGTCGGAGGTCGCCGACCGGCTGGCCGCCGCACCCGGCTCCAAGGTGTACGGGGTGCCGTCGGTCAAGGCCGGCTGGTACGCGGAGGTCAAGCGGGCCGGGGCCATCGGGCGGAACGTCTTCTGGCCCGCCCCGAACGTCGACAGCGGGCTTGTGTCGCTGGTCCGCCGCGCCGAGCCGCTGAAGACCACCGCCTCCCGGCAGGAGGTGTTCGCCGTCGTGGACGCGGCCTTCGCGCAGCGCCGCAAGACGCTGCGGGCCGCGCTGGCCGGCTGGGCGGGCTCGGCCGCCGCGGCCGAGCAGGCACTGGTCGCCGCGGGCGTCTCGCCGCAGGCGCGCGGCGAGTCGCTCACCGTGGAGGAGTTCGCCCGTATCGCCGAGCACGCCCCGAACAAGGAGTCCGGTCCGCAGTGAGCGTCACCGTCCGCGTCCCCGCCAAGGTCAACGTCCAGCTCGCGGTCGGCGCCGCACGTCCCGACGGCTTCCACGACCTGGCCAATGTCTTCCTCGCGGTCGGCCTCTACGACGAGGTCACGGTCACCGGGTCCGACGAGCTGCGGGTGACCTGTTCGGGACCGGGCTCCGGCCAGGTGCCGCTGGACGAGAGCAACCTCGCCGCCCGCGCGGCCCGCGCCCTCGCCGGGCGCACCGGCCGCGAGGCGCGCGTGCACATCCACATCGACAAGGACATCCCGGTGGCGGGCGGCATGGCGGGCGGCAGCGCGGACGGCGCCGCCGCCCTGCTGGCCTGCGACGCGCTGTGGGGGACCGGTGCCTCCCGCGAGGAACTCCTCGAGATCTGCGCCGAGCTGGGCAGCGATGTGCCGTTCAGCCTGGTCGGCGGGGCCGCGCTCGGCACCGGGCGGGGCGAGAGGCTGACCGAGCTGGAGGTCGGCGGCACCTTCCACTGGGTCTTCGCGCTGGCCGGCCGGGGCCTGTCCACCCCGGCGGTCTTCCGTGAGTTCGACCGGCTGGCCGCGGGCCGGGACATCCCGGAGCCGGTCGCCTCTCAGCCGCTGCTCGACGCCCTCGCCAAGGGCGACGCGGACGCCCTCGCCGAGGCCGTCACCAACGACCTCCAGCCGGCCGCCCTGTCGCTGTTCCCGGAGCTGGCCGCCACCCTGGACGCCGGACGCGCGGCCGGAGCGCTCGCCGCGCTGGTCTCCGGCTCCGGCCCCACCACGGCCTTCCTCGCCCGCGACGCCGGCTCGGCGGCCGTGGTCGCCGAGGCCCTGAGCGCCGGCGGCACCTGCCGCGCGGTCCGGGTGGCCGCGGGCCCGGTGCCGGGCGCCACCGTGCTGCCGGCCGGCTGACGGAGACGCCCACCTGCTCCGGGGTCGGCCGGCCGGGCCGGTCACCGGGTCCGGGGGCGGCCGTACGGGCCGGTCATCCGCTCCTGTGACGATCACAACTGTGCGAAGGGGCCGGGCCGGCCCCGACTACGCTGGGGAGCGATCCATCCCCCCTGGCAGGAGAGAAATGGCTGTCAACCTCGTCAATGTCGAGAACGTCAGCAAGGTGTACGGCACCCGTGCGCTGCTCGACGGGGTGTCCCTCGGCGTCTCGGAGGGGGACCGGATCGGCGTCGTCGGGCGCAACGGGGACGGCAAGACCACCCTCGTCCGGATGCTCGCCAAGCTGGAGGAGGCGGACAGCGGGCGGGTGACCCACTCCGGCGGGCTGCGGCTCGGAGTGCTCACCCAGCACGACTCCCTCGACCCCGAGGCCACCGTCCGGCACGAGGTCATCGGGGACATGGCCGACCACGAGTGGGCGGGCGACGCCAAGGTCAGGGACGTGCTGACCGGCCTGTTCGGCGGGCTCGACCTGCCCGGCTTCCCCAAGGGCCTGGACACCGTCATCGGACCGCTGTCCGGCGGCGAGCGGCGGCGCATCGCCCTGGCCAAGCTGCTCATCGAGGAGCAGGACCTGATCGTCCTGGACGAGCCGACCAACCACCTCGACGTCGAGGGCATCGCCTGGCTCGCCCGGCATCTGCGGGAGCGTCGCTCCGCGCTGGTGTGCGTCACCCACGACCGGTGGTTCCTGGACCAGGTGTGCACCCGCATGTGGGACGTGCAGCGCGGCGCCGTCTACGAGTACGAGGGCGGCTACTCCGACTACGTCTTCGCCCGCGCCGAGCGGGAGCGCATCGCCGCCAGCGAGGAGGCCAAGCGGCAGAACCTGGTCCGCAAGGAGCTGGCCTGGCTGCGCCGCGGCGCCCCCGCCCGTACCTCCAAGCCGCGCTTCCGGGTGGAGGCCGCCAACGAGCTCATCAAGGACGTGCCGCCGCCCCGCGACAGCAGCGAGCTGATGCGGTTCGCCTCCTCGCGGCTCGGCAAGACCGTGTTCGACCTGGAGGACGTCACCGTCCAGGCCGGCCCCAAGGTGCTGCTGAAGCACGTGACATGGCAGCTCGGCCCGGGCGACCGCATCGGCCTGGTGGGCGTCAACGGCGCCGGGAAGACCTCCCTGCTGCGGGCGCTCACCGACGCGGCCCGCAGCGAGGGCGAGGTGCAGCCGGCGGGCGGACGCATCCGCGTCGGCAAGACGGTCAAGCTCGCCTACCTCTCCCAGGAGGTCGCCGAACTCGACCCCGCCTGGCGGGTGCTGCAGGCCGTGCAGCAGGTGCGTGAGCGGGTCGACCTCGGCAAGGGCCGGGAGATGACCGCCGGGCAGCTGTGCGAGACCTTCGGCTTCAACAAGGAGAAGCAGTGGACCCCCGTCGGCGACCTGTCCGGCGGTGAGCGGCGCCGGCTGCAGCTGCTGCGGCTGCTGATGGACGAGCCCAACGTGCTCTTCCTCGACGAGCCCACCAACGACCTCGACATCGAGACCCTCACCCAGCTCGAGGACCTGCTCGACGGCTGGCCCGGCTCGATGATCGTCATCTCCCACGACCGCTACTTCATCGAGCGGACCACCGACCGCGTCTTCGCCCTGCTCGGCGACGGCACCCTGCGGATGCTGCCGCGGGGCATCGACGAGTACCTGGAGCGGCGCAGGCGCATGGAGGAGGCCGCGGCGGCCTCCGCGCCCGCCGCCCGCACCGAACAGGCCGCCCCCGGCGCCTCCGGCGGGCCGGAGAGGAGCGCGGCCGATCTGCGTGCCGCCAAGAAGGAACTGCAGAAGATCGAGCGCCGGCTCGACAAGATCTCCGAGAGGGAGACCGAGCTGCACGCCCGGATCGCCGAGCACGCCACGGACTTCGCGAAGGTGGCCGAGCTCGACGCCGAACTGCGGACTCTGGCAGGTCAGCGCGAGGAACTGGAGATGCGCTGGCTGGAACTCGCCGAGGACGTCTGAGGGCGTGCGCGCCCGGCGTGCGATGCGTGAAGAGGGCGTGAAGGCGCGTAACGGAGGCATCACAGGCCGGTCCTCCCTTGGGAACAGGGGAGGACGGGGCCAGGTGGCCCGTCGGCGGCGGGTGATAGAAAGAGCCGTCTGAGAACTGCAGGAGTCACTGCCCGCGCACACAACCGGGACCGGCGCACGACCGGAGACGTGGCGAAAAATCAGTGAGCAACAAGGGGGAACGCGCTGATGAGCCAGCCGCCCAGCCAGCCGCCGCAGCCGGGTGGCTTCGGAGCACCGCAGGATCCGCCACCGGGTGGCTTCGGAGCACCGCAGACTCCACCGCCCCCGCAGGGCCCGCCGCCCGGCGCGCCCCAGCCCGGGTACGGCTACCCGCAGCAGCCGCAGCAGCCGGGGCCGTACGCCCAGCCCGGCCCGTACAACTCCGGCCCCTACGGGCAGCCGCAGCAGCCCGGCCCCTACGGCCAGCCCGGCTACGGCTACCCGCCGCAGCCGCAGTTCCCCGGCGCGCCCGGCACCCCGCCCGGCGGGCCCGGCGGTTCGCGCAACCCGTTCAAGAGCAAGCCCGCCCTCGCCATCGGCGCCGCCGTGGCCGCCGCGGTGCTGATCGTCGGCGGCACGGTGTGGGCCGTGTCCGGTGACGACGAGAAGGACAAGAAGCCCGTCGCGGAGAAGACCGGGGACGACAAGCCGAGCGGCTCGGACGCCCCGGTCAACCCGGGCGACGGCAGCGGCGCGGGCGGCGAGGAGACGGAGGACCTCAACGAGGGCCGCCAGCCCGGCGAGTCCAAGGTGCTCTGGTACAAGGAGGCGCCCGACGCGCCCGGCAACGGCGCCGACGCCCCCGGCATGTGGATCACCAAGAAGGCCGCGGTGAAGGCCGCCTACAAGCAGCTGTTCGCGTTCAACGTCACGGACGGCAAGCCCACCTGGGAGGCCATCACCTTCCCGCAGAAGATCTGCTCGGTCACCCCCGAGAAGACCGACAACGACAAGATCGTCGTCGCCTACATGAGCAGCGCCAGCAAGCGCGCCAAGTGCAACCAGCTCCAGCTCGTCGACCTGAACACCGGTGAGAAGGGCTGGAAGATCGAGGTCGAGGAGGGCGAGCTGTTCGACTCCACGCTCTCCCTCGAGCTGACCCTCGCAGGCGACACGCTGATGGTGGGCCGCTCCATGTCCGGCACGGCCTACGACGTCAAGTCGGGCGACAAGCTGTACGACAAGAAGAAGTACAGCGACGCCTGCTTCCCGTCCGCCTTCGCGGGCGGCGACCGGCTGATCCAGGTCGCCTCCTGCGGCGCGGGCGGCGACAACGAGCACGACGAGCTCCAGGAGCTCGACCCGAAGACCGGCAAGGTCAAGTGGACCTACAAGTACAGCAAGGGCTGGCGGATCTCCAAGGCGTACTCCGTCGACCCGGTCGTCATCTACGCCACCAACGAGGACAAGAAGGCCTGGAACATCGCCAGCTTCACCTCCTCCGGCAAGCTGCGCGCGCAGGTCGACGTGGACGAGGACTTCGACCCCAAGTGCGGCTGGGGCATTCTCAACCGTGAACTCCAGGGCTGCTCGGGCGCCGTCGTCGACGGCGACACCCTCTTCCTGCCCACCAAGGCGACCACCGGCGCCAACGAGATCGTGGCGATCAGCCTCGCCAACGGCAAGGAGCGCTGGCGGCAGAAGTCCCCGGTCAGCGAGTCGATGATCCCGATGAAGGTCCTCGCCGGGAAGCTCATCGCCTACGTCGAGCCCTCCTACAGCGCGGGCGGCCAGGTGGTGGCCGTCCCGATCTCCGGCGGCGACCACAAGCCGGCCAAGCTGCTGCAGAACCCGCAGGGCATCGCGCAGATCGAGAACAGCTTCTTCAGCAGGGACATCGACTGGGTCGACGGGCGGTTCTACCTCTCGACCACCCGGCTGACCGGAAACGACGACGCGAAGGAGAAGTTGATGCTCGCCTACGGCAAGTGAGGCGCGGCGCGGCGCAGGCCCGCGCGCGCCCTCACGTCCCGTCGTCGTCCGTCCCTTCTCCCGCACACCCGAGGTACCCACGTCATGACGCAGCCGCCCCCGCCGCCCAACCAGCCGCCGCAGCAGCCCGGTTTCGGCCCGCCGCAGGACCCTGCCGGGCAGCAGCCCGAACAGTCCCAGCAGCCCGAGCAGCCGTCCTCGCAGCAGCCCGAGCAGCCGTCGCAGCCGCCGGCCCAGCAGCCGCCCGCACAGCCGCCGACCATGGTGGACGGGCCCGACCTGGGCAAGGCCCCCCAGCCGCAGCCCGGTTACGGCTACCCGCAGGCTCCGCAGCCCCCGCAGACGCCGCCCGCCGCGCCCGCGGCTCCTCCGGCGGCTCCGCAGGGGCCGGGTTACGGCTACCCGCAGCAGCCGCAGCCGCCCCAGCCCCCGGCCGGCTACGGCTACCCCGGGCAGCAGCCGTCCGGCCCGTACGGACAGCCGCAGTACGGCCAGCCCGGCTACGGGCAGCCGGGATACGGCTATCCGCAGGCCACCGTGCCGACCCCGCCGCAGCCCGGCGGGACCGGCGGCGGACGGAAGATCAACGCACAGCTGGCCATCATCGTCTCCGCGGTCGTGGCCATCGCGCTGATCATCGGTGGCGGCGTCTGGTACGCCAGCTCCGGCAAGGACGACGGCAAGAAGGACACCGCGAAGACCGGCGGCAAGGACCCCAAGAACGGCGGCGGCGGGGGCACCTCGTCCGGCGGCAAGGAGAAGGCCCCGGCCGACCCGAAGTCCAGGGTGCTCTTCCAGCTGCCCCAGCCGAAGCTGCCCAAGGGCCAGGACTCCATCACCACGGCCGGCTCCTGGGTGACCGACACGGTCTACGCCAAGAGCGGCATCGCCGAGATCGTCGGCTACGACCGTGACAAGGGCACCAAGCTCTGGACGATCGACCTGCCCGGCCCGGTGTGCACGGCCACCCACCACGTCACCGAGGACGGCAAGACCGCGATCGTCTACAAGCCGGACATGCCGACCAAGGCCGAACCGCAGAGCTGCACCGAGGTCGCCGCGATCGACCTGAAGGCCGGCAAGAAGCTGTGGAACAAGACGGCCAAGACCGGCACGTTCCCCATCCGGTTCAGCAACGTCACCATCAGCGGCACCACGGTCGCCGCGGGCAGCACCAGCGGCGGCGCCGCCTGGGACATCACCTCCGGCAAGCAGCTGTGGGCGCCCAAGAACTCCGACAGCTGCTACGACGCCGGGTACGGCGGTGGCCCGAAGATGGTCGCGGTCCGCAAGTGCGGCTCGTTCAAGCAGCGTCAGCTGCACATCCAGACCATCGACCCGAAGTCCGGCAAGGTGATCTCCGAGTACAAGATGGACGAGGGGATCGAGTACGCGGCGGTCGTCTCCACCGACCCGCTGGTCGTGGCCGCCGACGTGAACGAGTCCGCGGGCGACGGCAGCGGCATCTCGGACTTCTTCTCGATCGACAACAAGACCGGCAAGCTGCGCGAGCGGATCTCGGCGCCCGGCGACGACTACGCGGCGAAGTGCGACGGCATCAGCGAGATCGAGAAGTGCAGCGGTCTGGCGGTCGGCAACGACCGGCTGTACATCGCGACCGAGGAGCACGAGAGCGGCACCAGCAAGTACGGCGAGACGAACGAGATCGTGGCGTTCGACCTGGGCACCGGCAAGCAGACCGGGCAGCGGGCCGACGCGGGTGACGACTACACGATCACTCCGCTGCGCATGGACGGCGGCAACATCCTGGCGTACAAGCGGCCTCCGTACGACAAGGGCGGCCAGATCGTCAGCATCGACGGCGGGACGTTCAAGCAGACGGTGCTGCTGGAGAACCCGGCGACGCGGTCGGTGCGGGACGTGGAGACGCGGTTCTCGCCGCAGTACTCCGAGATCCTCTTCAGTGAGGGCCGGCTGTTCATGTCGAGTGAGTACGCGAGCGACTTCGGCAGCTCGGACTCGAAGCGGTATCTGGCGATCGCCTTCGGCACGAACTGATTCCCGTCCGGAGCCCAAGCCGATCCGGCTCGTTCCGGGTTGATCAATTCGGCGCGGTTGCGGCCCCGCCCCTGTTCAGGGGCGGGGCCGTTCGCGTACAGCTCATCCTGCGCTCATCGTCATCGAATGCGAGAATTTCGGTGATCCGGGGCGATTCTCGCCGGTAGGGGGAGCGCAACGTCGAACAAGCGTGTAGCTTCCGGGGGCATCCACCGGGTGTGCACTTGCGTATGGGTGGGTGAGATGTACTGGGGGGACTGGGGGGTTCTCTATGGGAGTGCGGCTGATCGTCGTCGACGACCACCGGTTGCTGGCGGAGGCGCTGGCGTCCGCGCTGAAGCTGCGCGGGCACCGCGTGCTGGCCGCGGCGGCGCCGGTGGCGGGGGCCGCGGATCTGGTGATCAGCAGGGTGCCGGAGGTGTGTCTGCTGGGGACGGCGGCGCCGGCGGAGCCGGGGATCTTCGATCCGGTGGTCAAGATCAAGCGGGAGCGGCCGCAGGTGGCGGTGGTGGTGCTGGGGCCGGTGCCCAGTCCCCGCGGGATCGCGGCGGCGTTCGCGGCGGGGGCGTCGGGATACGTGCGGCACGACGAGCGGATCGAGGGGGTGGAGCGGGCGATCATGAAGGCTCGGGCGGGGGAGGCGGCGGTGGCGCCCGCACTGTTGCAGGGGGCGTTCTCGGAGTTGCTCAATCCTGCCGCGCAGCCGGATGACGAGGGGCAGCGGTTGCTGGAGATGCTGACGCCGAGGGAGGTGGAGGTGCTGGTGCGGGTCGCGGACGGTGAGGACACGCGGGTGATCGCGGCGGGCATGGGCATCGCGCCGTCGACGGCACGCACCCACGTCCAGCGCGTCCTCATGAAACTCGGCGTCGGCTCCCGCCTCGAAGCGGCCGCCCTCGCCGCCCGCACCGGGCTCCTGGACCGAGCCGACCGGCCCCGGTCCCGGGAGAACTGACGTCCCGGGAGTGCCGGCCCTGCGGCCCGGCGGGGGTGCGCTTCGTTCTGCCTGCGGCCCGTAGGGGTGCGCGTGGCGCCTACGGGGGGGTGGGTGAGTCGGGGCCGGGGGGTGGTGTCCGTCCCCGGTCCGGCGCGGAATCGGTCGCCTGTTGACCACCGCGGTTGACGCGCCGGCCGCTGCGGGCGGACACCACCCCCCGGCCCCTGCCCGTCGGCGCGACTGCGGCACGCCCGGGTCCGGTGGCCGGTTGAGCGCCGTGCGCGGCCATCGCCACGTGGCTGCGGACGGTCGGGCGAGGAGCGAGGGGTCAGTCGGTTGTGGGGGAGTCGGGCTCGTCCTGGGTCGTGGGGGGCGGGGGGACTGTGGGGGAGAGCTTGAGCCAGAGGAGGAAGAAGAGGCCGAGGAGGAGCATGCCGAGGCCGGTCCAGAGGTTGATGTTGACGCCCTCGGCCTTGTCGATGTCCGCGTCGGACGCGGTGAAACCGGCGATCATGACGATGACGCCGTAGAGGACGAAGAGGCCCCCGATGATGCGGCGGATGTCGAAGAGGCGCGCCGCCGTCGCGGACTTGCTCTCCAGCTCTGTGACTTCCTGCTGGAGCTCCTGCTCGGAGAAGTGTTCGGACATGGTCGTTCCATTCTCCCGCGATCAGAACGAGAAGGGGATGTAGCAGGCGGCGGCCAGGATCACCGCGCCCCAGCCGAGCAGCGCGGGCTTGCGGTACCAGGCCTCGTCACCGGGTGCGGGCGGCTCCGCCATGCCGGGCGAGCGCGTGCCGTAGACCAGGCCCTGCAGCTCGTCGGCCGGCTTCGGCGCGGTGAAGAGGGTGACCGCGACCATGACGACCGCACCGGCGACGAAGCCCGCGATCGCGGAGACGAAGTTGGCGCCCTGGTCGGTGGGGATGTCGATGATGCCCTGCTTGTAGATCCAGAAGTAGTTCACCATCGCGGCCGAGGTGCCGGCGATCAGTCCCCAGAAGCCGGACTTCATCGAGGCCCGCTTCCAGAACATGCCGATGATGAAGACCACGAACATCGGGACGTTGAAGAAGGAGAACAACGTCTGCAGGTAGCTCATGATGTTCGAGAAGGAGGACGCCAGGAACGCCGTGCCGATGGAGGCCAGCACGCCGATCGCGGTGATCAGCCGGCCGAACCGCACGTAGTAGGTGTCCTCGCGGTGCTTGACCACGTACTTCGCCCAGATGTCGGTGGTGAACACCGTGTTGAAGGAGGAGACGTTGGCCGCCATGCCGGCCATGAACGCGGCGAGCAGACCGGTCACCGCGATGCCCAGGACGCCGTTGGGCAGCAGCTGCTGCATCAGGTAGGGGATGGCGTCGTTGTACTGGTAGCCCGACTCGGGGGTGCCGAAGCGCGGGATGACGGCCGCGGCGACCAGGCCGGGGATCATCACCAGGAAGACGATGAAGATCTTCGGGAACGCGGCGATCAGCGGGGTGCGCTGGGCGGCGGAGAGGTTCTTCGCGGACAGCGCGCGCTGCACCTCGGCGAAGTTGGTGGTCCAGTAGCCGAAGGAGAGCACGAAGCCCAGGCCGAGGACGATGGTCAGCCAGTTGGCGCCGAGCGGGTTGTCGCTGCCGATGCCGGTGCCGCCCCAGGCGGTCATGAAGTTGTCGCCGTGGGAGGCGCTGAGCTTGTCGGACAGGCCGTCCCAGCCGCCCACGCTGCGCAGGCCGAGCACGGTGATCGGGATGAGCGCCGCGAGGATCACGAAGAACTGCAGCACCTCGTTGTAGATCGCCGAGGACAGGCCGCCGAGGGTGATGTAGGCGAGCACGAAGAAGCCGGCCACCACGATCGCCACCCATTCCGGCCAGCCGAGCAGTGCCTTGACCACGATCGCCAGGGCGTAGAGGTTGACGCCGGCGATGAGGATGGCGGCGAAGGCGAACAGGACCGCACTGAGCAGGTGTGCGGCCTTGTCGAAGCGCAGCAGCAGGAACTCCGGCACCGAGCGGACCTTGGAGCCGTAGTAGAAGGGCATCATCACCAGGCCGAGGAAGACCATCGCCGGGATGGCGCCGACCCAGTACCAGTGGGTGGTGTAGACGCCGTACTGCGCGCTGTTCGCGGCCATGCCGAGGATCTCGGTGGCGCCCAGGTTGGCGGCGATGAAGGCCAGGCCGGTGACCCAGGCGGGCAGTGAGCGCCCGGAGAGGAAGAAGTCCAGGCTGGTCCTGACCGAGGCGCGGGCGGCGAGGCCGACGCCCAGGACGACCAGGAAGTAGATCCCGAGGATCGTGTAGTCGAGCCAGTTGGTGGGCAGCCGCAGCTCGGCCGCCAGCTGGACGGATGGTGGGAAACCTGTGGGGGTCTGCATGAGTACTCGCTTCGTTGCGCGAACCGATACCTGCGGGAACCTACCTGCGCGTTCGGAAAATGAACACTTTTGTTGGTGAGCTTTGTTTGATTGTGATGTTGACGCGGGTGGTGAGTCGTGTTTTGGTATGTTGAGTTCTGTTGAACAGTGCGGCTCGAATGGAGCGTCCGGCGTGAAGAAGACCTCGACCCGACTGGCCGACGGTCGCGAGCTCATCTACTACGACCTCAGCGACGACACGGTCCGCGACGCGCCGGACCGACGCCCGCTGGACGTCACCGTCACCACGTCGGAGATCCGCCGCGACCCGCTGCTCGGGGACAGCGTCGCCATCGCCTCCCACCGGCAGGGCCGCACCTATCACCCGCCGGCCGACGAATGCCCCCTGTGTCCCTCCGAGGGCGACCGGCTCAGCGAGATCCCGGAGCCGTCGTACGACGTGGTCGTCTTCGAGAACCGCTTCCCCTCGCTGGCCGGGGACTCCGGCCGCTGCGAGGTCGTGTGCTTCACCTCCGACCACGACGCCTCCTTCGCCGACCTGAGCGAGCAGCAGGCCCGGCTGGTTCTGGAGACCTGGGCGGACCGGACCTCCGAGCTGTCGCATCTGCCCGCCGTCGAGCAGGTCTTCTGCTTCGAGAACCGGGGCGCCGAGATCGGCGTCACCCTCCAGCACCCGCACGGGCAGATCTACGCCTACCCGTTCACCACCCCGCGCACCGACCTGATGCTGCGCCAAGTGGCGGCGCACAAGGCGTCGACCGGCGGGGAGAACCTCTTCGACGCGGTCCTCGAGCGGGAACTCGCCGGGGAACGTGTCGTCCTGGAGGGTGACCACTGGGCGGCCTTCGTGCCGTACGCGGCGCACTGGCCGTACGAGGTCCACCTGTACCCCAAGCGGCGGGTCCCCGACCTGCTCGGCCTCGACGAGGCGGCGCGCGCGGAGTTCGCCCCCGTCTATCTGGAGCTGCTGCGGCGCTTCGACCGGATCTTCGGCACCGGCGAGCCCCCGACGCCGTACATCGCCGCCTGGCACCAGGCGCCGTTCGGCCCGCTGGAGCAGTACGCCGGGGTGACGCGCGACGACTTCGCGCTGCACCTCGAGCTTTTCACCATCCGCCGCACTTCCGGCAAGCTGAAGTTTCTCGCGGGTTCCGAGTCCGGCATGAACGTCTTCATCAACGACGTGCCGCCGGAGCGCGCGGCCCAGCGACTGCGGGAGGTAGCTACGTCATGAGCGGGAAGTACCTGGTCACCGGGGGTGCGGGCTATGTCGGCAGTGTCGTCGCCCGGCATCTGATCGAGGCCGGCGACGAGGTCGTCGTCCTCGACAACCTCTCCACGGGCTTCCGCGAGGGCGTGCCCGAGGGCGCCGGGTTCATCGAGGGCGACATCCGGGACTCCGCCAAATGGCTGGATCCTTCGTACGACGCGGTGCTGCACTTCGCCGCCTTCTCCCAGGTCGGCGAGTCGGTCGCGCGGCCCGAGAAGTACTGGGACAACAACGTCGGCGGCACCATGGCCCTGCTCGCCGCGATGCGCGAGGCGGGCGTGCGCACCCTGGTGTTCTCCTCCACGGCCGCCACCTACGGCGAGCCGGCGGAGCTGCCCGTCGCCGAGTCCGCCCCCACCGCCCCCACCAACCCCTACGGCGCCTCCAAGCTCGCCGTCGACCACATGATCAGCGGTGAGGCCGCCGCCCACGGCCTGGGTGCGGTCTCCCTGCGCTACTTCAACGTGGCCGGCGCCTACGGCGACCTGGGCGAGCGGCACGACCCCGAGTCCCATCTGATCCCGCTGGTCCTCCAGGTCGCGCAGGGCAGGCGCGAGTCCGTCTCCGTCTACGGCGACGACTACCCCACCCCGGACGGCACCTGCGTGCGCGACTACATCCATGTCGCCGACCTCGCCGAGGCCCACCTGCTGGCGCTGCGCGCCGCCACCCCCGGCGAACACCTGATCCTGAACCTCGGCAACGGCAACGGCTTCTCCGTGCGCGAGGTCGTCGACACCGTCCGCCGGGTCACCGGCCACCCGGTCCCCGAGGTCGTGGCGCCCCGCAGGGACGGCGACCCGGCGGTGCTCGTGGCCTCCGCGGACGCCGCCCGCGAGAAGCTGGGCTGGCGGCCGAGGCGCACCGACCTCGCGGGGATCGTCGCCGACGCCTGGGAGTTCGCCCAGCGGCGCGCCGCCGGGGACGTCCGATGAAGGGGCAGCAGATGAGCGGGACGGTGGCAGCGGAGTTCGCCCGGCTGTACGGGGCGGAGCCGCACGGGGTGTGGGCGGCGCCGGGCCGCGTCAACCTGATCGGCGAGCACACCGACTACAACGACGGCTTCGTGATGCCGTTCGCGCTGCCGCACACCGCGGTCGCGGCCGTCGCCCGCCGCGACGACGGGGTGCTGCGTCTGCACTCCGCGGACGTGGCGGGGCCGGTCGCGGAGATGGCCGTGGACGGCCTCGCGCCCGGGACGGACAAGAACTGGACCGCCTATCCCGCGGGTGTGGTGTGGGCGCTGCGGGAGGCCGGTCACGCCGTGACCGGCGCGGACGTCCATCTGGCGTCCACGGTCCCGTCCGGGGCGGGTCTGTCCTCCTCGGCCGCCCTGGAGGTCGTGGTGGCCTCGGCCCTGAACGACCTGTTCTCCCTGGGCCTGAGCGGCAGGCGGCTGGCCCGGCTGTGCCAGCGCGCCGAGAACGTCTACGTCGGGGCGCCCGTCGGCATCATGGACCAGACGGCCGCCGCCTGCTGCGAGGCCGGGCACGCGCTGTTCCTCGACACCCGGGACCTGTCGCAGCGTCAGATCCCCTTCGACCTCGAGGCCGAGGGCCTGCGCCTGCTCGTGGTCGACACCCAGGTCAAGCACAGCCACAGCGAGGGCGAGTACGGCAAGCGCCGGGCCGGCTGCGAGAAGGGGGCGGCGCTGCTCGGCGTCGCCGCCCTGCGCGACATCCCCTACGACGGCCTGGACGCGGCGCTGGAGCGGCTGGGCGACGAGGAGGAGGTGCGCCGGCTCGTCCGCCATGTGGTGACGGAGGATCAGCGGGTGGAGCGGGTCGTGCAGCTGCTGGAAGCCGGTGACGTCCGGGCGATCGGGCCCGTGCTGGTGGAGGGGCATGCCTCGCTGCGCGACGACTTCCGCATCTCCTGCCGTGAGCTGGACCTGGTCGTCGACACGGCCCTTGCCGCCGGCGCCCTCGGCGCCCGCATGACCGGCGGCGGCTTCGGCGGCTCGGCGATCGTGCTGACCGAGTACGCCGACGTCCCGGCCGTCACCAAGGCGGTGGAGGAGGCCTTCGCCGCCGCGGAGCTCTCCCCGCCCCGCGTCTTCGAGGCGGTGCCCTCGCCCGGCGCCCGGCGGCTGGACTGGCTCAGCGGTGCCGGGTCACCAGCTTCTTGACCAGCGTGTACTCGGTGATCCCCGGCGGATAGTCGGGGATCTCGCACACCACCTCGTAGCCCTGCTTCCGGTAGAAGTCCGGAGCCTGGAAGTCCCAGGTCTCCACCCGGGCCGAGGCGCAGGCGCGTTCGGCGGCGGCGAGGTGCTCGGCATGCGCGAGCAGCCGGCTGCCGAGGCCGGTGCCCCGGTGGGGCTCGTCCACCCACAGGTAGGCGACGTGGAGCCAGGAGGCCCAGGTGTGGCCGACCAGGCCGCCCGCGAGGCCGCCGGCGTCGTCCATCGCCCACACGTGCAGGGGGTTCTCGCGTTCGGCGGGGGTGCCGCGCAGGGCGCGCAGCACCGGGGACGCCGCCGTATTGGTGTCCCGCAGGCGCTTGCGGAGCAGATCACGTCGGGCCTTGTCGACTTCTGTCTCCAAACGAAACATGCGGCTCACCCTAAACGTGCCAGGACCGCCAGTTCTGTGAATAACCTTCCGCTCCCCGCCCCCGTCCGTACCCTGATGAACAGTGCCGGTGGGCCGGTGAGCGATCCCCTGCTCTGCGGAAGAGCTCGGGGAAGGGGGTTTCGTGGTACGCATCCGAGTCCTGGTCGTCGACGACCACCGCATCTTCGCCGAGTCGCTGGCCGCGGCCCTGGCCGCGGAGCCGGATGTCGAGGTGGCCGCGGCAGGCAGCGGCCCGGCCGCGCTGCGCTGTCTGGAGCGGGCCGCCTCCGAGGGGCGCCGCTTCGACGTGATGCTCGTCGACGCCGATCTGGGCGGCAAGGTGCCCGGCGGCCGTCCCGCGGTGCCCGTGCAGGACGGCGACGAGGACGGCCTCGTCGACGGGATGGCCCTGGTCGCCGGGGTGCGCACGGCCCAGCCGCAGGTGCGGATCGTGGTGCTCGCCGAGAAGGACGACCCCCGGCGGGCGGCCTCCGCGCTGCAGGCCGGTGCCTCCGGCTGGGTGGCCAAGGACTGCTCGCTCAGCCGGCTGCTCACCGTCATCCGGGGCGTGCTGCGCGACGAGACGCATCTGCCGCCCGCGCTGCTCACCGGCGTGCTGCGCGAGCTGACCGCGGCCCGCAAACACCGCACCGAGAGCGAGCGGCTGGTGGAGTCCCTCACCCCGCGGGAGCGGGAGGTGCTGCGCTGCATGGTGGCGGGCCTGGGCCGCAAGGCGGTCGCCGAGCGGCTGTACCTCTCTCCGCACACGGTGCGCACACATATGCAGAACGTGCTGGGCAAGCTGGGCGTCCACTCCACGCTCGCCGCGGTCGCCCTCGCCCGCCGCGCGGGCGTCGGACCGGTCGACCTATCCGGGGACGTTGTCGAACGGGGCGGTCAGCTGGCGTAGCAGGGCGGCCAGTTCCCCGCGCTGGGCGCGGGACAGCTCGGCGAGGATGGCCCGCTCCTGGTCCAGCAGCCCGGCCAGCGCCTGGTCGGCGCGGTCGCGTCCCTCGGCGGTCAGCCGGACCAGCACGCCGCGCCGGTCGGTGGGGTCGGGCAGCCGCTCCACCAGGCCCTTCTTGGCGAGGCGGTCGATGCGGTTGGTCATCGTGCCGGAGGTCACCAGCGTCTGGGTGAGCAGCTGCCCCGGCGAGAGCTGATAGGGGGCGCCCGCGCGGCGCAGCGCGGTCAGCACGTCGAACTCCCAGGGCTCGAGCCCGTGCTCGGCGAAGGCGAGCCTGCGCGCCCGGTCCAGATGCCGGGCGAGCCTGCTGACCCGGCTGAGCACCTCGAGCGGTTCCACGTCGAGGTCCGGGCGCTCCCGGCGCCACGCTGCGACCAGCCGATCGACCTCGTCCTCCATGGCGATCAGTGTAGTGGTTGTGTCGATGTGAAGTCTCTTGATATCGAGTCTCTTGACATCAAGGAATAGAGATCGCAGGCTGGGTACGCGTCCGACAGTGAACGGGAGGATCCATGACCGTCACCCCCACCTGGGATCCCGCGCAGTACCTGCGCCACGCCGGCCACCGCACCCGGCCCACCGCCGAGCTCCTCGCCCGCATCCCGGACCCGGCCACGCCCGCGCCCCGCATCGCCGACCTCGGCTGCGGCGCGGGCAATGTCACAGCCCTGCTCGCCGAACGCTGGCCCGCCGCCCGCATCACCGGCTACGACAACTCGCCCGAGATGCTCGAGGCGGCCCGCGCCGGTCACGGCGGCCCCACCCCGGGCGGCGGGCACCTCGACTTCGTCCACGCCGACCTGCGCACCTGGACGCCCGAGGAGCCCTACGACCTGATCATCAGCAGCGCGACCCTGCAGTGGCTGCCGGGCCACGCGGACCGGTTCGCCGACTGGGTGGCCGCAGTCCACCCCGGCGGAACCTTCGCCTTCCAGATCCCCGGCAACTTCGACGCCCCCAGCCACGCCCTGATGCGCGAGATCGCCCGCCGGCACGGCATCGACCACGTGCTGCGCCACAGCGACGCCGTGCTCGCCCCGCAGGACTACCTCGCCCGCCTCACCGCCCTCGGCTGCACCGCCGACGTCTGGGAGACCACCTACCTCCACCTGCTCACCGGCGAGGACCCGGTCCTGGACTGGGTGAAGGGCACCGGCCTGCGGCCCGTGCTCACCGCCCTCGCCGACCAGCCCGAGCGGCGCGAGGCCTTCCTGGAGGAGTACCGGGCCGCGCTGCGCACCGCCTACCCGCCGGGCCCGCACGGCACGGCCTTCCCGTTCCGCCGCGTCTTCGCCGTCGCCCGCAAGCCGGCGCAGGACGCGCCCTCACCCGGCAGGGGAGGGCCCGCCATGATCACCGCACTCGACCACGTCCAGCTCGCCGCGCCCGCCGGCAGCGAGGACCTGCTGCGCGACTACTACGCCGGCATCCTCGGCATGCGCGAGATCCCCAAGCCGCCCGCCCTCGCGGCCCGCGGCGGCTGCTGGTTCCAGTCCGGGTCTGTCCAGCTGCACCTGGGGATCGAGAACGGCTTCCGCCCCGCGAAGAAGGCCCACCCCGGCATCCGGGTCCGCGGGATCCGGCAGTACGCCGAGCGGCTCGACCGGCACGGCGCCCCCGTCACCTGGGACGACGCTCTGCCGGGCCACCTGCGCTTCTTCACCGCCGACCCGGTCGGCAACCGCCTGGAGTTCCTGGAACCCGCCGAGGAGGACGCCTGACCGGCCGGGGGTCTCAGTTCTTGCGGTGCCCGATCAGCCGGGGCTTCGGCTCCAGGCCGTCCAGGCCGTGCCACGCCAGATTCACCAGGTGCGCCGCCACCTCGGCCTTCTTCGGCTTGCGCACGTCCAGCCACCACTGGCCGGTCAGCGCAACCATGCCGACCAGCGCCTGCGCGTACAGCGGCGCCAGCTTCGGGTCGAAGCCGCGGGACTTGAACTCGCGGCCCAGGATGTCCTCCACCTGGGTGGCGATGTCCGAGATCAGCGAGGCGAAGGACCCCGTCGACTGGGGGATGGGGGAGTCACGGACCAGGATGCGGAACCCGTCCGTGTACTCCTCGATGTAGTCCAGCAGTGCGAACGCCGCCTGCTCGCACAGCTCACGCGGATGGCCGGCCGTCAGCGAGCTGGTCACCATGTCCAGCAGGCGGCGCATCTCCCGGTCCACCACCACCGCGTACAGACCCTCCTTGCCGCCGAAGTGCTCGTAGACCACCGGCTTGGACACCCCGGCCTTCGCCGCGATCTCCTCCACCGACGTGCCTTCGAAGCCCTTGGCCGCGAAGAGGGTGCGGCCGATCTCCAGTAGCTGCTGGCGGCGCTCCGCACCGGTCATCCGGGTCCGGCGCGTGCGCCGCGGCTTGTCATTGCTCGGGATGCTGCTGGAGTCGGCCACGGCGACCATCATGCCGCCTCGACGGTCTCCTTCCGGCGCCGGGAGCCGACATCGGTGGTGTTACGGCGGGAATCGATACGTGAGCGTGACGGCCACCGCACGTCGTACGCCCAGCCGAGCAGCTCGAACCAGCGGATCAGCCGGGCCGAGGAGTCCAGCTGCCAGCGCTCCACGCCGTGCCGTGCCGAGGTCGGGTCGGCGTGGTGCAGGTTGTGCCAGGACTCACCGCACGACAGCACGGCCAGCCACCACACATTGCCCGAACGGTCCCGCGACTTGAACGGCCGCTTGCCGACCGCGTGGCAGATGGAGTTGATCGACCACGTCACATGGTGGAGCAGCGCCACCCGGACGAGGGAACCCCAGAAGAAGCCGGTGAAGGCGCCCCACCAGGACATCGTCACCAGCCCGCCGATCAGGGCGGGAAGCAGCAGCGACAGCGTCGTCCACAGCACGAACAGGCGGGAGATCCGCCGCATCGTCGGGTCCTTGATCAGATCCGGCGCGTACTTCTCCTGCGGCGTCTGCTCCTCGTCGAACATCCAGCCGATATGCGCCCACCACAGGCCCTTGATCAGCGCCGGGACCGTCTCCCCGTACCGCCACGGCGAATGCGGGTCGCCCTCGGCGTCGGAGAACTTGTGGTGCTTGCGGTGGTCGGCCACCCACCGCACCAGCGGCCCCTCGACCGCCATCGAACCGGCGATGGCCAGCGCGATCTTCAGCGGCCGCTTCGCCTTGAAGGAACCGTGGGTGAAGTGCCGGTGGAAACCGATGGTGATGCCGTGGCACCCGAGGAAGTAGAAGAACACCAGCAGACCGAGGTCCAGCCAGCTCACCCCCCAGCCCCAGGCCAGCGGCACGGACGCCAGCAGCGCCAGGAACGGGACGATGATGAAGAGCAGCAGCGTGATCTGCTCGATGGAACGCTTGCGCTCACCGCCCAGCGTGGCGGAGGGCGCGGCGTCGACGTCGGATCCAGATGCCTTCGGGGCTTCTTCGATCACATCGGAACGTGAGGTCATGCGTGTCCCCTGTGGGGTATGCGGACGGGGGTGGTGCCGGGGCTGCCGGAACCCGGAGAAGTTCCTACGGTTCCGTAACCTACGGCTTCGTAAGTATGGCAGTGCGTCGCCCGGCGGCAAGAGCCCGCGAGCCTGCGCGTCCCGCCCGACACCTATCCTGGGAGTCGGTCGGACAGCGCGGTCCGCTCGGAATTCTTCCCGGACGCCCCATTTCGTATGCGGCGCCCGCCGCGCGCGACGCCGTCCGGGTTCCCTCCCAGACGAGCTTCAACACTGCAAGGAGCCGCACCTGTGAGCAGTGCCGACGACCAGACCACCACGACGAGCGCCGAACTGCGTGCCGACATCCGCCGACTGGGTGACCTCCTCGGGGAGACCCTCGTCCGGCAGGAGGGCCCCGAGCTGCTGGAGCTCGTCGAGAAGGTCCGCCGCCTCACCCGGGAGGACGGCGAGGCCGCCGCCGAGCTGCTGCGCGGCACAGAACTCGAGACCGCCGCCAAGCTGGTGCGCGCCTTCTCCACCTACTTCCACCTGGCCAACGTCACCGAGCAGGTGCACCGCGGACGCGAACTGCGCGCCAAGCGCGCGGCCGAGGGCGGCGCGCTCTCCCGCACCGCCGACCGGCTCAAGGACGCCGACCCCGAGCACCTGCGGCAGACCGTGCAGCACCTCAACGTGCGGCCCGTCTTCACCGCCCACCCCACCGAGGCCGCACGCCGCAGCGTCCTCAACAAGCTCCGCCGCATCGCCGCCCTCCTGGACACCCCGGTCATCGCCTCCGACCGGCGTCGCCTGGACACCCGGCTGGCCGAGAACATCGACCTCGTCTGGCAGACCGACGAGCTGCGCGTCGCCCGCCCGGAACCCGCCGACGAGGCCCGCAACGCCATCTACTACCTCGACGAGCTGCACGCCGAAGCCGTCGGCGACGTCCTGGAGGACCTCACCGCCGAACTGGAACGCGTCGGCGTCAAGCTGCCCGACGACACCCGCCCCCTCACCTTCGGCACCTGGATCGGCGGCGACCGCGACGGCAACCCCAACGTCACCCCCCAGGTCACCTGGGAGGTGCTGATCCTCCAGCACGAACACGGCATCAACGACGCGCTGGAGATGATCGACGAACTGCGCGGCCTGCTCTCCAGCTCCATCCGCTACGCCGGCGCCACCGAGGAACTGCTCACCTCCCTCAAGGCCGACCTCGGCAACCTCCCCGAGATCAGCCCCCGCTACAAGCGCCTCAACGCCGAGGAGCCCTACCGGCTCAAGGCCACCTGCATCCGGCAGAAGCTGCAGAACACCAAGCAGCGCCTCGCCAAGGGCACCCCGCACGAGCCCGGCCGCGACTACCTCGGCACCGGCGAACTCCTCGCCGATCTGCGCATCCTGCAGACCTCGCTCAGGGAGCACCGCGGCGGCCTCTTCGCCGACGGGCGCCTCGCCCGCACCATCCGCACCATCGCCGCCTTCGGCCTGCAGCTCGCCACCATGGACGTCCGCGAGCACGCCGACGCCCACCACCACGCCCTCGGCCAGCTGTTCGACCGGCTCGGCGAGGAGTCCTGGCGCTACGCCGACATGCCGCGCGAGTACCGCGCCAAGCTGCTCGCCAAGGAACTCCGCTCCCGCCGGCCGCTGGCCCCCACCCCGCCGCCCGTCGACGCGGCCGGCGAGAAGACCTTCGGCGTCTTCCAGACCATCAAGCGCGCCCTGGAGGTCTTCGGACCCGAGGTCATCGAGTCCTACATCATCTCCATGTGCCAGGGCGCCGACGACGTCTTCGCCGCCGCCGTCCTCGCCCGCGAGGCCGGCCTGATCGACCTGCACGCCGGCTGGGCGAAGATCGGCATCGTCCCGCTGCTCGAGACCACCGACGAGCTCAGGGCCGCCGACACCATCCTCGAGGACATGCTCTCCGACCCCTCCTACCGGCGCCTGGTCGCGCTGCGCGGAGACGTCCAGGAGGTCATGCTCGGCTACTCCGACTCCTCCAAGTTCGGCGGCATCACCACCAGCCAGTGGGAGATCCACCGCGCCCAGCGGCGGCTGCGCGACGTAGCCCACCGCTACGGTGTGCGGCTGCGCCTCTTCCACGGCCGCGGCGGCACCGTCGGCCGCGGCGGCGGCCCCACCCACGACGCCATCCTCGCCCAGCCCTGGGGCACCCTCGAGGGCGAGATCAAGGTCACCGAGCAGGGCGAGGTCATCTCCGACAAGTACCTCATCCCCGCCCTCGCCCGGGAGAACCTGGAACTCACCGTGGCCGCCACCCTGCAGGCCTCCGCCCTGCACACCGCGCCCCGCCAGTCCGACGAGGCCCTCGCCCGCTGGGACGCCGCCATGGACGTCGTCTCCGACGCCGCCCACGCCGCCTACCGCCGCCTGGTCGAGGACCCCGACCTGCCCGCCTACTTCTTCGCCTCCACCCCCGTCGACCAGCTCGCCGACCTGCACCTGGGCTCCCGGCCCTCCCGCCGTCCCGACTCCGGCGCGGGCCTGGACGGGCTGCGGGCCATCCCCTGGGTGTTCGGCTGGACCCAGTCGCGGCAGATCGTCCCCGGCTGGTTCGGCGTCGGCTCCGGGCTCAAGGCGCTGCGCGAGGCCGGCCTCGACACCGTGCTCGACGAGATGCACCAGCAGTGGCACTTCTTCCGCAACTTCATCTCCAACGTGGAGATGACCCTCGCCAAGACCGACCTGCGGATCGCCCGGCACTACGTCGACACCCTCGTCCCCGACGAACTCAAGCACGTCTTCGAGACCATCGAGGCCGAGCACGAGCTGACCGTCGCCGAGGTGCTGCGCGTCACCGGCGAGAAGGAACTCCTCGACGCCCAGCCCGTCCTGAAGCAGACCTTCGCCATCCGCGACGCCTACCTGGACCCGATCTCCTACCTCCAGGTCGCCCTGCTCAAGCGGCAGCGCGACGCGGCCGCCGCCGGCGAGGAGCCCGACCCGCTGCTCTCCCGCGCCCTGCTGCTCACCGTCAACGGCGTGGCGGCGGGCCTGCGCAACACCGGCTGACACACAGCCCGCACACACAGCGGTGCCCCCGCGCTCCCTCCGAGCACGGGGGCACCGTCACCACCGGGGCCGCACGGCAGCACGTCCCGCCGTCGTCTCAGGACTCACACCACAGCGAACGCCGCCGTCAGCAGCGCCACGCCAGAGCCGGCCAGCACCCACGCCGGCCGCGTCCTGCGCAGACCGCCCGCCACCACCACCGACGCCAGCAGCAGCGCACCCCCCAGCGGCACCCAGGCGTACAGCACCCCGCCGGGACCCGACCGCACGGCCTGCGAGCCGCCCGGCTTCAGCACCACCGCATAGGTCTCGCCCTCGGTGACGGCCACCGAGTCCTCCAGCACCACCCGGTCCCGCGGCTGAGAGCCCGGCGAGACGGGCGTGTAGGGGCCGCTGCACGTGCCCTGCCGGCACTGCGTCACCTCGACCGCGCCCCGCTCGCGCCCCTTGGTCAGCATCACGTGCTGCGCCGAGCCCCAGGACGCCCACACCCCGGCGATCAGGATCAGCACGGTCACCGTGCCCATCGCCGCGATCCGTCCGTAAGAGAGCACCGCAGATGGCATGGCCGCGATCTTTGGCCATTCCTCTGCGGTCGGTCAACTCAGGCGGGGGACAAGTCAGGAGTTGTACGTACTCTGCGCCCGCTCCAGGCCCTCGGTCACCAGGCACTCCACCGCGTCCGCCGCCCGGTCCACGAAGTAGTCCAGCTCCTTGCGCTCCGCCGGCGAGAAGTCCCGCAGCACGAAATCGGCCACCGGCATCCGCCCCGGCGGACGCCCGATCCCGAACCGCACCCGGTGATAGTCAGGACCGAACGCCTTCGTCAGCGACTTCAGCCCGTTGTGACCGTTGTCCCCGCCGCCCCGCTTCAACCGCAGCGAGCCGTAGTCGATGTCCAGCTCGTCATGGATGGCCACCACATGATCCACCGGCACCTTGTAGAACTCCCGCAGCGCGTTCACCGGCCCGCCGGACAGATTCATGTACGACATCGGCTTCGCCAGCACCACCCGCCGCGACATCGGGCCCGGAGGACCGATCCGGCCCTCCACCACCTGAGCCTGGGCCTTGCCATGCCGCTTGAACCGGCCGCCCATGCGCTCCGCCAGCAGATCCGCGACCATGAACCCCACGTTGTGCCGGTTCCCCGCGTAGCCCGGCCCCGGATTGCCCAGACCCGCGATCAGCCACACAGCCGCCGCATCCGTCGTCACGCCCATGTCTCCTTCATACGCGTCGGCCGCTGCCCCGCACGGGAACAGCGGCCGACGAAACGACGCCCCGGGCCGGCCGTCCGCCCCGCCCGGAGGCGGACGGCCGGCCCGGAAAGGGGGGGGATCAGGCCTCGGCGGCCTCTTCACCCTCGCCCTCGGTCTCCTCGGGAGCCTCGGTCTGCGCGGCCAGCACCTGCAGCACCACGGCGTCCTCCTCCACCGCCAGGCTCACACCGCTGGGCAGCTTGACGTCCTTGGCGTGGACCGAGTCACCGGCGGCCAGGCCCTCGATGGACACCGTCACATGCTCCGGGATGTGGGTGGCCTCGGCCTCGACGGGCAGCGAGTCCAGCACGTGCTCCAGCAGGTTGCCGCCCGGCGCCAGCTCACCCTCGGTGTGCACCGGAACATCCACCTGGACCTTCTCGCCGCGCTTGACCAGCAGCAGATCGACGTGCTCGAGGAAGCCCTTGATCGGGTCGCGCTGCACGGCCTTCGGGATCGCCAGCTCGTTGGCCTTGCCGTCGATGTCCAGCGAGATCAGCACGTTCGGCGTACGCAGCGCCAGCAGCATCTCGTGGCCCGGGAAGGTCAGGTGCACCGGCTCGGAACCGTGACCGTACAGAACGCCGGGAACCTTGTCGGCGCGACGGATACGGCGAGCAGCACCCTTGCCGAACTCGGTGCGCGTCTCGGCGGAGATCTTCACCTCAGACATATTCACTCCTCGAAGTCAGAAACGGACGTGGTCACCCGGCCACGAACGGCCTGCTACGAAGAGCGCGTCGATAACGGACCGCCGTGTTCACGCCTTCGACAGACGAGTACGGCCTCCCTCGCCGAGCAACTGCAGCAGTGTACTCAGGCAGGGAGGCCGTACTCAAAACGATCATCGAAACCCCGAGCGGGGCCGAATGCAGAACCCTTACTGCTCGTCGAACAGGCTGGTCACCGAGCCGTCCTCGAACACCTCACGCACCGCAGAGGCGATCGTCGGCGCGATCGACAGCACCTTGATCTTGTCCAGATCACCGCTCAGCTCACCCGGCGTCGGCAGCGTGTTGGTGAACACGAACTCGCTCACCCGCGAGTTCTTCAGCCGGTCCGCCGCCGGACCCGACAGCACACCGTGCGTCGCCGTCACGATCACGTCCTCCGCGCCGTGCGCGAACAGCGCGTCCGCCGCCGCGCAGATCGTGCCACCGGTGTCGATCATGTCGTCCACCAGCACACACACGCGGCCCTTCACCTCACCGACCACCTCGTGCACGGTGACCTGGTTCGCCACGTCCTTGTCACGCCGCTTGTGCACGATCGCCAGCGGCGCACCCAGCCGGTCGCACCAGCGGTCCGCCACACGCACCCGGCCCGCGTCCGGCGACACCACGGTCAGCTTCTCCCGGTCCACCTTCGCGCCCACGTAGTCCGCGAGCAGCGGCAGCGCGAACAGGTGGTCCACCGGACCGTCGAAAAAGCCCTGGATCTGATCCGTGTGCAGATCCACCGTCAGCAGCCGGTCCGCACCAGCCGTCCGCATCAGATCGGCGATCAGCCGAGCCGAGATCGGCTCACGGCCCCGGTGCTTCTTGTCCTGCCGGGCATACCCGTAGAACGGCACGATCACCGTGATCGAACGCGCCGACGCACGCTTCAACGCGTCGATCATGATGAGCTGCTCCATGATCCACTTGTTGATCGGCGCCGTGTGGCTCTGGATCAGGAAGCAGTCGGCACCCCGCGCCGACTCCTGATACCGCACATAGATCTCACCATTGGCGAAGTCGAAGGCCTTCGTCGGGACAACCCCGACACCCAGCTGCTGGGCGACCTCCTCGGCAAGCTCGGGGTGGGCGCGGCCGGAGAAGAACATCAGCTTCTTCTCGCCGGTCGTCTTGATCCCGGTCACAGCACTTTCTCCTCAGAGGTCGTCACAGCTGGGCATGTCCAGAAACCTCTCAGCCGACTCGCGAGAGGCCGTCTCAGCTGGTGGGGTGCGGGTGTGCACTTATCACGGTACGCCGTGTTTCAGGCACCCGTTTCCGGTCAGCCCTCCTCGGCCGACCCCCGGGAAGCCGCCTCCGCGGCCTTCGCGGCAGCACTCCCCGGACGCTTCCTGGCCACCCAGCCCTCGATATTCCGCTGCTGACCACGGGCCACAGCCAGCGAACCGGGCGGCACATCCTTCGTGATCACCGAGCCGGCAGCCGTGTACGCGCCGTCCCCGATCGTGACAGGAGCCACAAACATGTTGTCGGAACCCGTCCGGCAGTGCGAGCCGACCGTCGTGTGATGTTTGTCCTGACCGTCGTAGTTCACGAACACGCTCGCCGCGCCGATGTTCGTGTACTCACCGATCGTCGCGTCCCCCACGTACGACAGGTGCGGAACCTTCGTCCCCTCACCGATCGTCGCGTTCTTCGTCTCCACATAGGTGCCGATCTTGCCCTTGCGGCCCAGACGCGTCCCCGGCCGCAGATACGCGAACGGCCCCACCGACGCGCCCTCGCCGACCTCCGCGCCGAGCGACACCGTGTTGTCCACCCGCGCACCCGCGCCCACACGCGTGTCCGTCAGCCGCGAGTTCGGACCCACCTCGCAGCCCTCACCCAGATGCGTCGCACCCAGCAGCTGCGTCCCCGGATGCACCACCACATCGCGCTCGAACGTCACCGACACGTCCACGAACACCGACGCCGGATCCACGATCGTCACGCCCGACAGCATCGCCTGCGTCAGCAGCCGCTCGTTGAGGATCCGCCGCGCCTCGGCGAGCTGCACCCGGTTGTTGATACCGGCGATCTCGCGGTGATCACCCGCCAGCGCCGCACCCACCCGGTGACCCGCCTCGCGCAGGATCCCCAGCACGTCCGTCAGATACTCCTCGCCCTGCGAGTTGTCCGTCCGCACCTTCTTCAGCGCATCCGCGAGCAGCGCACCGTCGAACGCGAACACACCCGAGTTGATCTCACGGATCGCCCGCTGCTCCTCGGTGGCGTCCTTGTGCTCCACGATCGCCGTCACCGCACCGGACGCCTCGTCCCGCACGATCCGGCCGTACCCGGTGGCGTCCGGCACCTCGGCCGTCAGCACCGTCACCGCGTTGCCGTCCGCGGCGTGCGTCTCGGCGAGCTTGCGCAGCGTCTCGCCGGTCAGCAGCGGGGTGTCGCCGCACACCACCACGACGGTGCCGTCGACCGAGCCCCCCAGCTCCTCCAGGCCCATGCGGACGGCGTGCCCGGTGCCGTTCTGCTCCGCCTGCACCGCGGTGCGGACGTCCGGGGCGATCTCGGCGAGATGGGCGGTCACCTTCTCACGTGCGTGCCCCACCACGACGACGAGATGCTCCGGCTGGAGCTCACCGGCGGCGGCGAGGACGTGACCCACGAGGGAACGGCCGCAGATCTCGTGCAGAACCTTGGGTGTGGCCGACTTCATACGGGTGCCCTCACCCGCTGCGAGAACGACGACGGCTGCCGGGCGATTGGCGCTCACGGGATGCCCTTCGGCTGAGTATGGGGAGGGATGGACAGTCCGCAGGATACCGGGGGGTTTTGGGGCGGACATGAGTGCGGGTCCTCACCGGGGGCGGCCGGTGAGGACCCGAACTGAGCAGGGCTCCCCTGCCAGGACTCGAACCTGGAATGATCCATCCAAAGTGGATAGTGTTGCCTATTACACCACAGGGGATTACAAACCCGGCTAATCGGACATCTCGCCAACCGGCCGAGCGGCTCCCAACACTATGCCGTACCAGGAGCCTTCGATGCGACGGTACAGCTCAGCCCCCTTCAGAACCTTGATCATCGGGCAACCGCGACAGGTCTCGCCGACGTTCTTGCGGACGTCCTGGGGTTGTGCTTCTTGAGGGTTTTCTTGTTGAGAACGGCGCCTTCGGTGCCGGTGAGGCCGGCCCGGAACTGCTCGGCGCCCGCCACGTCCGCATGCTCGTGGATCAGGACGCTGAAGCGGAGGCGCTCGCGTTCCACGCCCAGGAGGTCCAGCCAGGCAGGTACACCTGAACCGTCCCCGGATCGCTGTTGACGAAGGGCGCGCACTCGCGCCGGGCGTACGGCTGTCCTTGGCGCCCTCCGCCCGGTAGAGGGCCACGCCCACCAGGAGCAGTTCGCGGTCCGGAAGCTCGCCGATCGCCCGCCTGGCGACCTCCTTCCGTCTCACGGCGGCGTTCCTCGCGCATCCGCATGGCGGCTTCCAGGCCTTGCCGGGCGATGGCCGCCGCTTCCTCGGGGCTCTGCTTCCCCTCCGGCCCCGGTGGATCGCGCACCCACAGGGAGATCGAGCCCTTGGAGCAGCCCGGTTCGAGCTGGATCCGGTCGTAGGTCCAGCCCTTCAGGCGCAGCTCCCTGGCCTGTTCGCGGAGGTCGTCCTTGGCGTTGGGGTGCCGGTCCAGGCGGGCGGGGGTTCGCCCTGGAGGAGGCGGTCGAGGGTGTCGTTGTCGTGGACGCGGAGACGGTCGCGGATCTGGCGGCGGCTGAGTCCCTGCCGTCGGAGGGTCACCGCCTGCTCGCGCAGGGTCTCGCAGTCGGCGTACTCGCCGGTGAGATGTGCCATGGGCAAGAGGCTCCGGCGGTATGAGCAGGTCCGGCACAGATTCGAGGGTGGTTCACCTGTTCGAGGGATATCGCGTCGTATCGCTTGGTGAAAGTCGCCGGAAATGCACCGGGGGGCGCCCGTAGGCTGGATGCATGACCGCGACGGGGGAAGAGCTGGTGCCGGCCCGGGGAGGGCCGTGGTGGTGGGCGCGGTGGCGCAGTGCCGTGCTGGATGTGGGGCTCGCGCTGGTGTCCGCGCTGGAGTGCGGGCTGGAGGGGATCCCGTTCGCGCGGGACGCGGGGATCCCGGTGGCCGCGGGTGTGGTGTTCGGCGTGCTGGCCGGGGCCGTGCTGGTGGTGCGGCGGAAGTGGCCGGTGGCCGTGGTGCTGGTGACGATCGCGGTGACGCCCGCCCAGATGGGCTTTCTGATGGGCGTCGTCGGTCTGTACACGCTGGCCGCTTCGGAGCTGCCGCGCAGGATCATCGGGTCGCTGGCGGGGATGTCGCTGCTGGGCACGGCGATCGTGACGTTCGTGCGGGTGCGGCAGGACATGGCGCGCGGCGAGCTGACCATAGGTGACTGGTTCGTGCCGTTCGCGTCGATCACGACGGCGCTGGGGGTGACGGCTCCGCCGGTGCTGCTGGGGCTGTACATCGGGGCGCGGCGGCGGCTGATGGAGAGTCTGCGGGAGCGGGCGGACAGTCTGGAGCGGGAGCTGCAGCTGCTGGCGGAGCGGGCCGAGGAGCGGGCCGAGTGGGCGCGCAACGAGGAGCGGACGCGGATCGCGCGGGAGATGCACGACGTCGTGGCGCACCGGGTGAGTCTGATGGTGGTGCATGCGGCGGCGTTGCAGGCGGTGGCGCGGAAGGATCCGGAGAAGGCGGTGAAGAACGCCGCGCTGGTGGGGGACATGGGCCGGCAGGCGCTGACGGAGCTGCGGGAGATGCTCGGGGTGCTGCGGGCCGGTTCGGAGCCGGCGGGGGCGGCCCGGTCGGAGCGGGTGTCGGTGCCTCCGCTGGCGGCGGTGGGGGCGGCCGCGGCGGCGGCCGCCTCGCGTGCGGCCGATGGTGAGGAGGGCGCGGCGGAGGGGCCGTGCCTGGCGGAGATCGAGGAGCTGGTGGGGCAGTCGGCGGCCGCGGGGATGGTCGTGGATCTGTCGGTGGAGGGGGAGAGCCGGTCGTATGCGCCGGAGGTGGAGTCGACGGCGTACCGGGTGGTGCAGGAGGCGCTGACGAACGTCCACAAGCATGCGGCGGGTGCGAAGACGTATGTGCGGCTGGCGCACCGGGCGTCGGAGATCGCGATGCAGGTGGAGAACGAGCCGCCGCCGCGGGCGGCCTCGTCGGCCGGGCTGCCGTCGGGGGGCAATGGCCTGGTGGGGATGAAGGAGCGGGTCTCCGCGCTGGGCGGGGTGTTCGTGTCGGGGCCGACGGAGGCCGGGGGGTTCCGGGTGTCGGCGGTGATTCCGGCGTCGGCGGAGGCTTCGTAAGGGGTTTCCCGGCGACCGGCGTTCGCGTGGGCTCTTGTCGTCGGCGGGGAGTGCGCCGGCGGGGGTGCGGTGAGGGCCGGCGGGAGCGCGGCCGGTGGGGGCGGCCGGCGGTCAGGCGACGGTGAGGCGGGTGGGGGTGATGCCGTCGATGAGGGTGGCGAGGGCCTGGTCGATGTGGGGGCCGAGGTACCAGTCGCCGGTGTGGTCGAGGGCGTAGACGCGGCCTTCGGCGTCGATGGCGAGGAGGGACTCGGTGTCGGTCTCGGCGCCGAGGGGGGCGACCTGGGTGTCGAGGGCGCGGCCGAGGTCGCCGAGGGTGCGGGCCAGGTGGAGGCCGTGCAGCGGGTCGATGTGCAGGGTGGCGGGGGCGATCTGGCGGCCGGGTCCGGTGGGGTGGATGCGGAGTCCGCCGAATTCGGCCCAGGCTTCGACGGCGGCGGGGAAGACGCTGTGCCGGTGGCCTGCGGGTGAGGTGTGGTCGCGGAGGGTGTCGGCCCAGATCTCGGCCTGTTTGATGTCCCAGCGTCCCGGCTGCCAGCCGGCGGCGCGCAGTGCGGCGTCGACGGGGACGGGGAAGCGCGTGGTGGAGGTGCGGTCGGTGTGCATCTGCCCTTCGTTCGTCGAGTTCATGGTGCTGGCCGCGTCGCGCGGGCGGGCGGCGTGGCTCGTGTCAGCGTTCGGTGGCGGCGGGGTCGACTATGCGGACACCGAAGTGGGCGCTGAGTGCGGTGCAGGCGCGGCAGGGGGTGGCGAAGCCGCCGTGGAGGGGGTCGCCGTCCTCGCGGATGCGGCGGGTGGTGAGTTTGGCGTGTTTGAGGGCTTTGCGCGCTTCGCCGTTGGTCATGGGTTTGCGGGCGGCGCGTTTGCTGCGGGCGGCGTCGGTGGCGGCGATGTGGCGGGAGATGAGGATGGTCTCGGCGCAGCGGCCGGTGAAGCGGTCGCGCTGTCCGCTGGTGAGGGTGTCGAGGAAGTCCTGGACGAGGGGGTGCAGGGCGGGCGGGGTGTCGCCGCGGGCGGGGGTGCCGGTGAGGGTGGTGCCGCGTACGGAGAGGGCGGCGGCGACGGTGGGCAGGATGCCGTCGCGGCGGTGGCGCAGGACGGGTGCGGGGTGGCCGGCGGTGGCGCTCCAGCCGATGCGCGGGTCGCCGGTGCGGGGGTCGGCGGACCGGTCGTTCGGCGAGGCCGCCGGGGCACCTGCCTGCGTCATGTTCATGATTTGTCTTCCCCTCCGTGCATCCCCCGAAGGTCACAGAGTGCCAAATGCCGTGGCTGATGCGGAAGCTGGGGCGGGCCGACACGCCCGGGTCCGGGCACGCTGTCATCGCAGGGTGACGGCTGGTCACCGTGAGCGGAGGGCTGGTGACCGGTGCCGGTGACCGGTGTCGGCGTACCGCATAGGCTGTCGGGCACCGCCAACCGTGCGGTGAACGAAGTCGAAGCAGACGTGACAGTCGAATACGTTCCGTGACCGGCCGAAGGTGTTCGGGGCAGGGACGTATCAGAGTGCCGCAGGGGGCAACCGCCATGACGACAGGTCGGCTCGGGCTGGGGGAACCTCCCGGCCGCCAGGCCGGGGGACACGCCGCGCCGCCGAACGCGGCCTACGCCGGGCAGGTCGTGCAATTCCCGGATCCGGTGCGTGCCGCCCGGCATCCCAGAGGGGTGCGGGTGGACGAGCGTGGTTACCCCGACTTCTCGCCCTATGCGCGGGCGGCCGTGGAGATCGCGGATCCGCCGGAGGGTTTCGGTGTCGACGAGCTGCGGCTGACGGACTACGTGTCGGCGAACGCGGCGATGGCGGCGAGCGGGCACGAGCTGTGGGACACGGTTCCGTCGGTGGCGACGCCGCACGGCTGGACGTGGCATCACGTCGCGGGGACGCGCCGTCTGGAGCTGGTGCCGGTCGAGGTGAAGGCGCTGCTGCGGCATCACGGCGGGATCGCGACCGCGAACGTGGACCAGGGCAAGCGGGGCACGCGCCCGCTGCAGGAGACGCGTCCGGCGCACTTCGGTCTGCCGAAGTCGGGTGTGGCGGTGTCGGAGACGCAGGTGCAGCAGGTCGAGGAGGACCTCGGGTACCGGCTGCCGGGCGCCTACCGCTCGTTCCTGAAGGCGGCCGGCGGCTGCGCCCCGGTGGGCACGGCGCTCGATGCCGAGCTGGGGCTGCTGGTGGACCAGCCGTTCTTCACGGTGCGGGACGAGGCGGCCGTCAACGACCTCGTCTACATCAACAAGTGTCTGCGGGACCACCTGACGAAGGACTACCTGTGCGTGGCCTTCGTGCAGGGCGGTCTGCTCGCGGTGAAGGTGCGGGGCGAGCGCAACGGCTCGGTGTGGTTCTGCGCCTATGACGATGTGCGGGACGTGGATCCGTCGTGGTCGCCGGCGGAGCGGGTGGAGCGGCTGCTGCTGCCGTGCGGGGACGACTTCGACGCGTTCCTGTCGCGGCTGGCGGGGTCTCCGCCGGAGCTGGAGACGGTGGCCAATCTGATGGTGGACGGCGGCTTCGCGCGGGTCGTCCCGGTTTCTTCCGCGGGGGAGTGAGCTCAGGCGATGGTGACGTTCGCGCAGGCGCAGGAGCGCGCGGAGGAGTGGATCAACGGTGACGTGCCCTCGTACCAGCACCGTGAGGTGCGGGTGCGGGAGTTCGACCTCGGGTTCGTGGTGTGGGCGGAGGACCGTGCGGACGGCCCGCGCTCGGACGGGGGTGCGCAGCGGCTGGTGATCGCCCGGGACAGCGGTGAGGCCACGCTGTGGCCCGCGCTGCCGGTGGGCGAGGTGATCCGGCGCTACGAGGAGGAGTACGGCCGTCCCGAGACGGCGCCTGAGCCGGAGCCCGGGCCGGCGCCCGCCCGGGTGGACCTGAACCAGACGTCGTTCCTGCTGAGCCCTCCGGAGTGGCTGCAGGAGGCGGCGGACCGTATGGGCATCCCGGACCGGCGGGAGCCGTCGGATCCGGGCAGCACCACGCCGGGGTCCGGCGCCGCGGCGTCCGGGTCCGGCGGGTCGTCCGGTGCAGCCGCGCCGCAGGCTCCCGCTCCGGCGGCGGACACGGGTGCCGGTCCGGCCCCGGACGCCGGGGCCCAGCCCTCGGGTGCCTCCGGTGGTGCCGCCGACCCCGGCAGCGGGGCCGCCTGGCCCCCGGCGGCCGGTGCCGGTGACGCGACGCGGGGCGGTCCGGCGGACGCCGGGGCGACGCCGTGGGCCGGTACGGACACCAGCGCCGAGGCCGGCGAGGACCGTTCCGTGCCGCTGCCGGAGACCGTGTTCGCGCCGCAGCTGAGCGAGTCGGGCGACGACACCCCGCCGCCGTCGGTCCCGGCGGACGCGCCGACGGCGCTGATGTCGGGCGGCAGCCAGCTCCCGAAGACCGCGCTGGCCCCCGCGGTGGAGGAGCCGGGCGCGCAGGGCACCCCGCCGCCCGGAGCCTCGAGCACGCCGCCGGGTGCGCAGGTTCCGCCCCCGGGTGACGGCGCCGATGCCGAAACGAGCAGGACGACTCCGCCCCCGCAGCGCGGCGGCGTTCCGTCGACTCCGCCGCCGCCGGGTGCGCCGGGCACGCCGGGGGCGCGTCCGGCTGGCGGTACGCCCCCGGCCTCGGGCTCGGACACGCCGTACGTTCCGACCCAGCTGGTGTCGTCGCTGGAGGACACCGGTGCCGGTCAGACCCCGCCGCCTCCCGGTGGGGGGCAGACTCCGCCGCCTGCCGGTGGCGGCCAGACCCCGCCCCCGGCGGGCGGCCAGACGCCGCCTCCGCCCGGCCCTCCGGGGACGCCGGGCACGCCGCCCGGCGGTGTCCACCACGCCGCGACGATGCTCGCCGACCCGGGCGCGCCGGGCGCCCCCCAGCCGCCGGGCCCGCCCGGTGCCCCGGGTGCGCCGAAGCCGCCCGGCCCGCCCGGAGCCCCCGGCGCGCCGCAGCCTCCGGGCCCGCCCGGCGCCCCCGGTTCGACCGGCGGCGGGCGCGGCCCCGTGCATCACGCGGAGACCGTGCTGGCCGCCCCGCCCGTGGGCGGTCCGGGCGCGCCCCCGCCGCCCCCGGGGGTGCCCGGTGCTCCCGGTACGCCTCCGCCGCCTCCGGCGCCCGGTGTTCCGGGGACGCCGCCGCCCGGGGTCCCGGTGCCGGGTCAGCCGCCGGCCTACGGGTATCCGCAGCAGTCCGCCGGGCAGCCGACCGTGGGCCCCGGTTATCAGGCGGTGCTGCGCTACCGCGCCCAGGACGGCTCCGAGCAGCAGCTGATCCGGCGTTCCGCGCCGGGCACGCCGCACCCGGAGTGGCAGATCTTCCACGAGCTGCGCGCCATGAACGTGCCGCCGGACCAGGTGCTGGAGCTGCACACCGAGCTGGAGTCGTGCGAGCTGCCGGGCGCCTACTGCGCGCGGATGATCCGCGAGCAGTGGCCGCAGGCGCGGATCACCTCGATCGCGCCCTACGGCCGGGACCACGCGAGCCGGCAGCAGGGCATGCAGCAGCTGCTCGCGCACCAGGGCGAGCTGCACCAGGTGGCGGACGGCCCGGCGCGGCCGGGACCGGTGCGGGTGCCGGTGCCTCAGGTGCAGCCGGCGCCGCCGCTCCCGCCGGAGGGCATCGCTCAGGAGCTGGCCACGGCCTTCGGTCCCGGCGTGTTCCGCTTCGAGCAGGCGGCGGTGTCCCGGCAGGGCGTGCCGCCGGTCGTGGCGCACACGCTGGTGGTGGCCGGGCTGCCGATCGACATGGGCCCGTTCTTCTGGGCGCAGGCGCAGCCGGGCCGTCCGGTGCCGACGCTGGCCGAGCTGGCGGCCGAGCGGGGCGTGCAGCCGGCCCCGGACGCGGGCTCCTATCTGGTGATGGGCAGCGACTTCGGCAAGGCGATCTGTGTGCAGTACGGCACGGCGAACATCGTCGCGGTGCCGGTGGAGGCGGGTCCCGGCGGTGCTCCGGTGCCGCCGCAGTTCGTCAACACCGGTCTGCCGGAGTTCGCGCGCTGCCTGGCGCTGCTCGGGCGGATGTGGCGGCTGCGGTTCGGGCTGAACCAGGAGCAGGCGGGCCGCTGGACGGTGGACTTCCAGGCGCAGCTGGCCGCGCTGGACCCGGCGGCGCTGGGGTCGCCGGAGAGCTGGTGGTCGGTGCTGCTGGAGCAGATGTGGGACGGCCTGCTGTGATGCGCTGAGGGCAGGACGGTGTGGGGCCGGCCCCGGTCGAGTGACCGGGGCCGGCCCCACTCTTTCTGTTCACCGACGCGCACCGAACGGGCTGGATGCCCGGAGTGTCGCGTTATGTACACCAATGTGCCATACCTCAAGATGTGCGCGAAATCATCATGTCGCATCCATCCGGAGGAGAGGTCGAGGGATGAGCAGCGCACCGGGGGCGACGCAGGACTTCGTGACCGTGCGAGGGCGCGGCTACCGCCCCCTTCAGGTGATCGCGTACGTCGAGGCGCTGTCCAGGGACCGTGACGCCGCCTGGGAGCGGGCGGCCCGGCTCACGGTGCTGGCCCGGGAGATGGAGGAGGAGCTGCGGCTGCTGCGGGAGCGGGTGGCGAAGCTGCCCGAGCAGACGTACGAGTCGCTCGGGGAGAGTGCCCGGCGGCTGTTCGAGCTGGTGCAGCAGGAGGCGGCGGCCGTGCGGGAGGGGGCGCGTCAGGAGGCGCGGCGGATCGCGCAGGAGGCGGGCACCGAGGCGGAGGGCGTACGGGAGTCCGCGCAGGCGTGGGCCGACGCGATGCGCGCCGAGGCGGACGAGCGGGCCCGGCAGCGGCTGCTGGCGGCGGGGGCGGAGGCGGAGGAGATCCGGGCCGCGGCCCGCCGTGAGGTGACGGAGCGGCGCGGTGAGGCGCTGCAGGCGCAGCGGCAGATGCGGCAGCGGGTGTCCGAGATGCTCGCGGAGATGGCCGAGGAGCAGGCGGCGCGGCTGACCGAGGTGGAGGACGAGGAGGCCGGGCGCATGGCGGAGCTGGAGGCACGGCACGCCCGCGATGTGGCCGCCGCGGAGCGCGACCTGTCGGAGGCGAAGCAGGTGTTCGCCGAGGCCGAGGAGGCGGTCCGGCTGCTGGAGGGGCAGGCGCGGGAGCGGGCGGAGGAGATCCTTGCGGCGGCGCGGGCCGAACAGGAGGCGATCGAGGCCCGCACCGAGCAGCTGCTGCGCGAGCACGCGCGGACGCGGGACGAGGTGCAGGCCCATATGGACCATGTGTGCTCGAGCCTGACGGCGCTGACGGGCCGGGCGGTGGAGTGAGGGCACCGTCCCCGCGCCCGTCAGCGGCCGGACACGTTCCTCGACCTGGCGGTCCTCGGGCCGGCAGTCCTCGGGCCGGCGGCCCTCTCCGACGCGCCCGTCCTTCCGGTCAGTTCCTCCTGCGGGTCGCCCCGGCGAGGATCCAGGCCTCCACCGCCTCGTACTGCCGCCGCTGCTCCTCGGCCTTCCTCCGGCCGCTGACCAGGGTGCCGATCCAGCCGCAGGCGAAGCCGATCGGGATGGACAGCAGGCCCGTGGTGGTGAACGGGTAGTAGGTGAAGTCGGCGTCGGGGAAGGCGGAGACGGGGGTGCCGGAGACCAGGGTGGTGCCCGGCATCAGCAGCAGCACGGCGAGGGTGCCGCCGATGAGGGTGCTGAGCAGTCCTGTGCGGGTGTAGCGGCGCCAGAACAGCCCGTAGACCAGGGCCGGGGCGATGGCCGAGGCGCCGATGCAGAAGGACAGGGTGACCAGCGGATGCAGGCTGTAGTGCTGCACCAGGGTGGCCAGCGCGATGGTGGGGACACCCACGGCGAACGCGGACAGGCGGGCCAGTGTCATCTCGCGGCGCGGTGACATCTCCTGCACGCGGGCGGCGAAGACGTCGTGGGCGAGGGAGTTGGCGCAGGCGAGGATCATGCCGGCGACGGAGGCGAGCACGGTGAGGAAGATCGCCGTGGTGACGGTGGTGAACAGGAAGGTCTCGGCCGTGGTCACTTCCGGCCCGAACGCGGCCTGGGAGCCGAGCAGGTAGGCGGTGTTGCCGCGCGGGTCGGCCTCGGCGATGGCGGCCCGGCCGATCAGGGCGGTGGCGCCGAAGCCGATCACGGTGATGACCACGACGAACAGCGCCACCATCGACACCGCCCAGGACATGGAGCGGCGCACCTGCCGGGCGCTGGTGGCGGTGTACATGCGCATGGTGATGTGGGGCAGGACGCCGCCGCCGAGGACGACCGTCAGCTCCCCGCTGATCATGTCGAGTTCGGGCGCAGCGGCGCCGGTGAACTGCAGTCCGGAGGCGAGGAACGCCGGGCCGGTCCCGCTGTTGGCGGCGGCCGCGTTGAACAGGGCGCCGGGGTCCCAGTCGAAGCGGTGCAGGATGAGGACGGCGACGACGCCCCCGGAGCCGAGCAGCATCACTATCTTCAGGATCTGGATGAGGGCGGTGCCCTTCATGCCGCCGATCGCCGCGTAGCTGATCATCAGGGCGCCGACGCCGATGATGCAGCCGGTCTGCATCGACTCGCCGGAGAAGCCGAGGATGAAGCCCATCAGCTGGCCCACTCCGGCGAGCTGCACCAGCATCAGCGGCAGCAGCGCGGCGAGGGTGACCGCACAGGCGGCGATCCTGACGCTGCGTCCGGGCATCCGCCGGGCGAGCGCGTCGCCCATGGTGAACCGGCCCGCGTTGCGCAGGGGTTCGGCCAGCAGGAACATCAGCAGCATCAGCGACAGGGCGGTGCTCAGGGCGAGGACGACGCCGTCGTAGCCGAACAGGGCGATGATGCCGCCGGTGCCGAGGACGGTGGCGGCGGAGATGTAGTCACCGGCGATGGCCAGGCCGTTGCGCATGGGGGACAGCGAGCCGTAGCCGGTGTAGAACTCGTCGAGGTCGTCGCGGTCGGGGCCGGTCATCACGCACAGCAGAAGGGTGACGGTGGCGACGGCGGTGAACCCGACGAGCGCCATGGCCTGGGCGTTTCCGCTGAATTCCGGGTTCATCGGGCGGCTCCCCGCTTGGCGTCGAGTTCCGCCTGCTTGCGGATGAGGGCGGCCAGCGGGTCGACGCGGCGCCGTGCGGTGCCCTCGTACAGGGCGATCGCCAGCCAGGTGACCGGGACCTGGCCGAGGGCGAGCAGCAGTCCGCGGGGCAGGCCGTCGGTGACGGTGCCGGTCATGAAGGAGGGGGCGTAGGCGGAGAGGATCAGGAACAGGGTGAAGTAGCCGAGGGCGGTGAGGGTGGCCACGCGGCGCTGCCAGCGGTAGGCGCTGCGCAGGATCCGCAGGTCGCTGTGGTGGCCGAGGGGCGCGGGGGGAACGGTGGCGCGTCCGGAGGGCGGGGCCTGGGGCGGGAGCGGCGGCTGCCAGGGGTAGGCGGCGTAGGGGGGAGAGGCGTCGGGGTGGTGGGCGCCGGGGCCGTGGCGGAAAGCGGCGTCGGGGCGGTAGGGGGGCGGGGCGTCGGGGCGTGGGGGCGGTGGCTGGTACGGGTCGTACGTCATCCCGTGCTCCTTGCGCGGCTCGGGTCCGGTGCGGCGGACCGCAGGGAGGTTGGGGGGTGGGCGGGCCACGCACGCTACTCGGCGGCTCCGCGGCGCGCTGCGTTTTGGCCGAACTGGTCGGTCGGTATGCGGATGCCGCGCTGACCTGGGGAGTTACCGGCGGTGATGTGCGGTGGACGTGTGAGAGGTGTGTGGAGGAAGGGGGTCGAGGTGCCGCAGGTAGGCGGTGCCGGGGCGGCCGCCGACGAGGGCGTCGCCGGTGCGGGTGAAGCCGTTGCGGGTGAGGACCTTCCGGGAGGCCGGGTTGTCCAGGGTGGTGACCGCCGTGAGGGCGGTGAGCCCGTACTCCGTCGCCGCCGACCGGCAGATCCCGGCGACCGCCGCCGTGGCCACGCCCCGGCCGGATGCCCGCTCGGCGACCCGGTAGCCGAGTTCGGCGCGGCCGTCCGCCACGTCCATCAGGTTGATCCGGCCGACCAGGCGCCCCTCCGCGTCGAGGATCACATGGAAGTGGCAGATCCCCCCGTGCTGCTCGTCGAGCAGCGACGCCAGCCGCTCGGCGAATCCCGCGGGGGTGAAGAAGGCGTCCCCGCGGTCCGGCACGGAGCGCGCGAAGTAGGCGCGGTTGGCGCGCTCGAAGTCCAGCAGGGCGCCGGCGTGGTCCGCGCGCAGCCGTTCCAGGGTCACCATGGCGGCAGCGTACGCAGGCGTCAGTCCTTCAGCACCGGGAACTTCCGCGGCGCCAGCACCAGCAGCACCACGAACGCCAGTGCCGCGGCGGCAGCCGCGCCCAGATAGACGGCGTGCACGGCGTCGGCGATGGCCCGCCGGGTCGCCTCGGCGGCGGTGCCGGTGTCCAGGGCCCTGGTCACCGTGTCCAGGTCGCTCGCGTCGCCCAGCCGCGCGGCGAGCACGCCGTTGGCGACGGCGCCGAACAGGGCCGCCCCGGCCGTCTGTCCCGTCTGCCGGCAGAACAGCACCGACGCCGTGGTCGTGCCGCGCTCCTCCCAGCGCACCGTCGACTGCACCCCGACGATCAGCGGCAGCTGGAACAGGCCGAGCGCCGCTCCCAGCAGCATCATCAGCAGGGTCGGCTGCCAGGCACGGCCCGGGTAGGGCAGCAGGGGGAACGCGGCGAGGATCAGCGCCGCCGCGCCGATGCCGAGCATCGCGGTGCTGCGGAAGCCGATCCTGCGGTAGACGTGCTGGCTGAGCGCCGCCGAGACGGGCCAGGTCAGCGTCCACACCGACAGCACGAAACCGGCGGCCACCGGGGCGAGTCCGAGCACCGACTGGGCGTAGGTGGGCAGGAAGACGGTGGGGGCGACCATCAGCACGCCCAGTGCGCCGAGGGCGAGGTTGACCGCGGCGATGGTGCGCCGGCGCCACACCCAGCCGGGGATGATGGGCTGCTCGGCCCTGCGCTCCACCGCGAAGAACAGCACCAGCAGCGCAAGTCCCGCGCCCAGCAGGGTCAGTGAGGGCGCGGACAGCCAGTCCCAGGCGACGCCGCCCTGCACCAGCGCGGTGAGCAGCGCGCCGCCACAGGCGAACACGGTCAGCGCGCCCGCCCAGTCCACACGGGACCGGTCCGTGAACCGTCGCCGCGGCTCGTGCAGGTGACGCACGATCAGCCACAGCGCCACCGCGCCGACGGGCAGGTTGACCAGGAAGATCCAGCGCCAGTCGGCGTAGGTGGCCAGGACCCCGCCGAGACCCGGCCCGGCCACCGCGGACACCGCCCACACCGTGGACAGCCGTGCCTGGATTCTCGGGCGCTGCTCCAGCGGGTACAGGTCGGCGGCGAGGGTCTGCACCGTGCCCTGCAGTGCGCCGCCGCCCAGGCCCTGCACGACGCGGAAGGCGATCAGTGCGGCCATGTTCCACGCCAGCGCGCACAGCAGCGAGCCCAGCAGGAACACCGCGGCGCCCGTTACCAGGACGGGTTTGCGCCCGAAGGTGTCGGAGAGCTTGCCGTAGACGGGCAGCGTCACGGTCACCGCGAGCAGATAGCCGGAGAACAGCCAGGAGAAGACGGAGAAGCCGCCGAGGTCGCCGACGATCTGCGGGACGGCGGTGGCGACGATGGTGGAGTCCAGCGCGGCCAGCGCCATCGTCAGCATCAGGGCGGCGACCACCGCGCCGCGCCGCTTCGGTGCGGCCCGCCCGGCGGTGTCCTGGGCCGCTGTCCGTCCGGTCTCACCCACCCGGGGTCCCTTTCCTCGTAGTTGCGTGCACAGTTGCATGCCCCTTGCACCTGTCCGCCGCCGCTCAGCATCCCACTGATCCCGCTTGACCCTCACGCGGCGGGAGGGTGGAGGCTGACTGCACCCGCGGACGGACCCGGCCCCGAGACGGGCTCATCCCGCGGGGGGAGGGCCCTTAGGGGTACGTCCGTACTACGGCTCGGGGAGGGTTCGTACCGGCGGAGGACGAGACGGGCCAGGACCGTCCTTAACCTGGCTTTACGGCGTTGGGGGGCGGCTGAGCCCAGCACGGGGGGTGGGGTTTTCCTCAGTACAAGACTGCGCTGAGCACCAGCGCGCCGAACCCCTCTCCGGGGCAAGACTGAAGCACGTCACAACGTTTCGAGCACCACCGCACCGCTTGCGTACGGGTGCACCGCTTTCCACATGCTGACCGACATAGGAGATATACCGTGACATCGGCTGTGACCATTCCCAGGCACGGGGGTACTGGAAGTCGAACGGCCGTTGCCGCGCGGGCGCGGCAGGTCGTCAAGGCCTACGGGTCGGGCGAGACCCGTGTCGTCGCCCTGGACCACGTGGACGTGGACATCGCACGCGGCCAGTTCACCGCGATCATGGGCCCCTCGGGGTCCGGCAAGTCCACGCTGATGCACTGCCTGGCCGGGCTCGACACGGTGACGTCCGGGAAGATCTATCTGGACGACACCGAGATCACCGGCCTGAAGGACAAGAAGCTCACCCAGCTGCGCCGGGACCGCATCGGCTTCATCTTCCAGGCGTTCAACCTGCTGCCGACGCTGAACGCGCTGGAGAACATCACGCTGCCCATGGACATCGCCGGGCGCAAGCCCGACAAGGCGTGGCTGGAGCGGGTCGTGGAGACCGTGGGCCTCGCCGGCCGGCTCAAGCACCGGCCGACCCAGCTCTCCGGTGGTCAGCAGCAGCGCGTCGCCGTGGCCCGGGCCCTGGCCGCCCGGCCGGAGATCATCTTCGGTGACGAGCCGACCGGCAACCTCGACTCGCGGGCCGGTGCCGAGGTGCTCGGCTTCCTGCGCCGCTCGGTGGACGAGCTGGGCCAGACCATCGTGATGGTCACCCACGACCCGGTCGCCGCCTCCTACGCGGACCGGGTGCTGTATCTCGCCGACGGCCGCATCGTCGACGAGATGCTGCAGCCCACCGCCGAGCAGGTCCTGGACCGCATGAAGGACTTCGACGCCCGGGGGCGCACGTCATGACCGTGCTGAAGACCTCGATGCGCAACTTCCTCGCGCACAAGGGACGCATGGCGCTGTCCGCGATCGCGGTGCTGCTGTCGGTGGCGTTCGTGTGCGGGACGCTGGTGTTCACCGACACCATGTCCACCACCTTCGACAAGCTGTTCGCGGCGACGGCCTCCGACGTCACGATCAGCAGCAAGGACTCGTCGAACACGGGCGAGACGACCTCCAACACCGGCAAGCCGCCGGTGATGCCGGGCTCCGTGCTCTCCGAGGTGCGCAAGGTGGAGGGCGTCGAGGACGCCGAGGGCACCGTGTTCTCCACCTCGGTGACCGTCATCGACGCCGAGAAGAAGAACCTCTCGCCCACCAGCGGCGCCCCGACCATCGTCGGCAGCTGGAATCGCACCGACGCCCGCACCATGGAGATCACCGAGGGCTCCGCGCCCAAGGGCGCCGGCCAGGTGATGGTCGACGCGGACACCGCCGACAAGCACGGCCTGAAGCTCGGCGACGAGATCCGCTGGATCACCGCGGTCGGCACGCACTCCGCGAAGATCTCCGGCATCACCGACTTCACCATCACCAACCCCGGTGCCGCGCTCTTCTACACGGACGTCCCGACCGCACAGCGGACCCTGGTCGGTGAGAGCGACGTCTACACCAGCGTCAATCTCACCGCAGCGCCCGGCGTCAGCGACGAGCAGCTGAAGCAGAACGTCCTGGCCGCCATCGGCGGCGACTACAAGGTGCTCACGGCCAAGGAGACCGCCGATGAGAACCAGAAGGACGTCGAGGGCTTCATGAGCGTCATGAAGTACGCCCTGCTCGGCTTCGCCGGGGTGGCCTTCCTGGTCGGCATCTTCCTGATCATCAACACCTTCTCCATGCTGGTCGCCCAGCGCACCCGGGAGATCGGCCTGATGCGGGCCATCGGCTCCTCCCGCAAGCAGGTCAACCGCTCGGTGCTGATCGAGGCGCTGCTGCTCGGCGTGATCGGCTCGGTGCTCGGTGTCGGCGCGGGCGTCGGCCTCGCCATCGGGCTGATGAAGATCATGAGCCAGATCGGCATGGACCTGTCCACCAGGGACCTCACCATCGCCTGGACCACCCCCGTGGTCGGCCTGGTGCTGGGCGTGCTGGTCACCGTGCTCGCCGCCTACCTGCCCGCCCGCCGCGCCGGGAAGATCTCCCCGATGGCCGCGCTGCGCGACGCCGGCACCCCGGCGGACGCCAAGGCCGGCTGGATCCGCGGCCTGATCGGTCTGGTCCTCACCGGGGCCGGCGGCTTCGCCCTCTATCTGACCAGCGAGGCGGACAAGGCGTCCGAGGGCTCGCTCTGGCTCGGTCTCGGCGTGGTGCTGACCCTGATCGGCTTGGTCGTCATCGGACCGCTGCTGGCGGGCGGCGTCGTGCGGGTCCTCGGGGCGATCCTGCTGCGAATCTTCGGCCCGATCGGCCGGATGGCCGAGCGCAACGCGCTGCGCAACCCGCGCCGCACCGGCGCCACCGCCTCCGCGCTGATGATCGGCCTCGCCCTGGTGGCGTGCCTGTCGGTGGTGGGTTCCTCCATGGTGGCCTCCGCGACCGAGGAGCTCGACAAGTCGGTCGGCACGGACTTCATCGTCATGCAGGACACGGGCCAGCCCATTCCCCCGCAGGCCGTGGAGCGCGTGAAGTCGGTGTCCAGCCTGGAGCGGGTCACCGAGTACAAGGTGCACGAGGTCGCCCTCGGCACGCCCGACGGCGAGCGGGTCACGGGCAAGGACATCTCCGCGGCCGACCCGACCTACGCCACCGACCTGCGGGTCGAGACGGTCCAGGGCGACCTCGCCGACGCCTACCGGCCGGACTCGATGTCCGTTCCCGAGAAGTTCGCCGAGGACCACGGCATCCGCCTCGGCTCCACGGTCGACGTCGCCTTCGACGACGGGCGGACCGGTGAGCTGACCGTCCGGGCGATCACCACCAGCGACACGGTGATCGACGGGGGCGCGATGTACACGTCGATCGACACGCTCGCCAAGTACGTCCCGGCCGACAAGATGCCGCTCGACCTGATGGTCCTCGCCTCGGCGAAGGACGGGCAGCAGGAGGCCGCGTACAAGGATCTGAAGGCCGCGTTGTCCGACTACCCGCAGCTGAAGGTGCGGGACCAGACGGACTACAAGGAGGCGCTGCAGGACCAGATCGGGCAGCTGCTGAACATGATCTACGGCCTGCTCGCCCTGGCGATCATCGTGGCGATCCTGGGCGTGGTGAACACCCTGGCCCTCTCCGTCGTCGAGCGGACCCGGGAGATCGGCCTGATGCGGGCCATCGGCCTCTCGCGCCGGCAGCTGCGCCGCATGATCCGCATGGAGTCGGTGGTGATCGCCCTGTTCGGCGCCCTGCTGGGCCTGGGCCTGGGCATGGGCTGGGGCGCCTCCGCCCAGCAGCTCCTCGCCCTGGAGGGCCTGAAGGTCCTGGACATCCCCTGGCCGACGATCATCGGGGTGTTCATCGGCTCGGCCTTCGTGGGACTGTTCGCCGCGCTGGTTCCGGCGTTCCGTGCCGGCCGGATGAACGTCCTCAACGCCATCGCCACCGAGTAGCCCGGCCGGCCACCGCACACGGGGGTTGCGGGGGAGAGCCCGGTGCCTGCACGTCCACGGGGACGTCCGGCACCGGGCTCACGCATGACCGGGGCCGCCCCGGACGGCGGCGGCCCCGGTCACTGCCGTAACGGACGTACGCTGGAGACCCCGGCCGCGCCACGCGTCGGGCCCTTCGTGTTGCCCACCCTTGGATGGAAGCGCCCCTCCATGAGCCTGCACGGTCTGCTCGACGCCGTAGTCAAGGACCCCGCCCTCGCGGAAGCGGTCACCGCCGCCACCGAGGGCAACCGCATGCACGTCGACCTGGTCGGCCCGCCCGCCGCGCGGCCCTTCGCGGTCGCCGCCCTGGCCCGCGAGACCGGCCGCCCCGTGCTCGCGGTCACGGCGACCGGGCGGGAGGCCGAGGACCTGGTCGACGCCCTGCGCTCCCTGCTGCCCCCGCAGGGCGTGGTGGAGTACCCCGCCTGGGAGACCCTCCCGCACGAGCGGCTCAGCCCGCGCAGCGACACCGTGGGCCGCCGGCTCGCGGTCCTGCGCCGGCTCGCCCACCCCAGCGGCGACGACCCGGAGACCGGCCCGGTCTCCGTGATCGTGGCGCCCGTGCGCTCCGTCCTCCAGCCGCAGGTCAAGGGGCTCGGCGACCTGGAGCCCGTCTCCCTGCGCACCGGCCAGAGCGCCGATCTGGACGAGGTCGTCGAGGCGCTCGCCGCCGCCGCGTACGCGCGGGTGGAGCTGGTGGAGAAGCGCGGCGAGTTCGCGGTGCGCGGCGGCATCCTCGATGTGTTCCCGCCCACCGAGGAGCACCCCCTGCGGGTGGAGTTCTGGGGCGACGACGTCGAGGAGATCCGCTACTTCAAGGTCGCCGACCAGCGCTCACTGGAGGTCGCCGAGCACGGCCTGTGGGCCCCGCCCTGCCGCGAGCTGCTGCTCACCGACGAGGTGCGCTCCCGCGCCCGGACGCTCGCCGAGCGCCACCCGGAGCTGGGCGAACTGCTCGGCAAGATCGCCGAGGGGATCGCCGTGGAGGGCATGGAGTCCCTCGCCCCGGTCCTGGTCGACGACATGGAGCTGCTGCTGGACGTGCTGCCCGCGGGCGCCATGGCCGTCGTCTGCGACCCGGAGCGGGTGCGCACCCGGGCCGCCGACCTGGTGGCCACCTCGCAGGAGTTCCTGCAGGCCTCCTGGGCCGCCACCGCCGGCGGTGGCGAGGCGCCCATCGACGTGGGCGCGGCCTCCCTGTGGTCCATCGCCGACGTCCGCGAGCGGGCCCGCGAGCTGGGCATGATGTGGTGGTCGGTGTCGCCGTTCGCGGCCGACGAGGAGCTCGACGGCGACACGCTCAAGCTGGGCCTGAACGCCCCCGAGACCTACCGCGGCGACACCGCGCGGGCCCTCGCCGACACCAAGGGCTGGCTGGCCGACGGCTGGCGCACGGTGTTCGTCACCGAGGGCCACGGCCCGGCCGCCCGCACCGTCGAGGTGCTCGGCAACGAGGGCATCGCCGCCCGGCTGGAGACCGACCTCGACGGGATCTCACCGTCCGTGGTGCATGTCGCCTGCGGCTGCCTGGACCGCGGCTTCGTCGCCCCCGGGCTGAAGCTGGCCGTGCTCACCGAGACCGACCTGACCGGGCAGAAGGCGTCCGGCCGGGAGGGCGCCCGGATGCCGGCCCGGCGCCGCAAGACCATCGACCCGCTCACCCTGGAGGCGGGCGACTACATCGTCCACGAGCAGCACGGCGTCGGCCGCTACATCGAGATGGTGCAGCGCACCGTGCAGGGCGCCACCCGCGAGTACCTGGTCGTGGAGTACGCGCCCGCCAAGCGCGGCCAGCCCGGTGACCGGCTCTACATCCCCACCGACCAGCTGGAGCAGATCACCAAGTACGTCGGCGGCGAGGCACCCACCCTGCACCGCCTCGGCGGCGCCGACTGGACCAAGACCAAGGCGCGCGCCAAGAAGGCGGTCAAGGAGATCGCCGCCGACCTGATCAAGCTGTACAGCGCGCGGATGGCGGCCCCGGGCCACGCCTTCGCCCCCGACACGCCCTGGCAGCGCGAGCTGGAGGACGCCTTCCCCTACGCGGAGACGCCCGACCAGCTCACCACCATCGCCGAGGTCAAGGAGGACATGGAGAAGTCGGTCCCGATGGACCGGCTGATCTGCGGCGACGTCGGCTACGGCAAGACCGAGATCGCGGTGCGGGCGGCGTTCAAGGCCGTCCAGGACGGCAAGCAGGTCGCCGTGCTGGTGCCCACCACCCTGCTGGTGCAGCAGCACTTCGGCACCTTCAGCGAGCGGTACGCCCAGTTCCCGGTGAACGTGCGGGCGCTGTCCCGCTTCCAGAGCGACACCGAGGCCAAGGCGGTCCTGGAGGGCCTGCGCGACGGCTCGGTGGACGTGGTCATCGGCACCCACCGGCTGTTCTCCTCCGAGACCAGATTCAAGGACCTCGGTCTGGTGATCGTCGACGAGGAGCAGCGCTTCGGCGTCGAGCACAAGGAGCAGCTGAAGAAGCTCCGCGCCAACGTCGATGTGCTCACCATGTCCGCCACGCCCATCCCGCGGACCCTGGAGATGGCGGTCACCGGCATCCGGGAGATGTCCACGATCACCACCCCGCCGGAGGAGCGCCACCCGGTGCTCACCTTCGTCGGCCCCTACGAGGAGAAGCAGATCGGCGCGGCCATCCGCCGCGAACTGCTGCGTGAGGGCCAGGTCTTCTACATCCACAACCGGGTCGAGTCCATCGACCGGGCCGCCGCCCGGCTGCGGGACATCGTGCCGGAGGCGCGGATCGCCACCGCCCACGGCCAGATGTCGGAGTCGGTGCTCGAGCAGGTCGTCGTCGACTTCTGGGAGAAGAAGTTCGACGTGCTGGTCTCGACGACCATCGTCGAGTCCGGCATCGACATCTCCAACGCCAACACCCTGATCGTGGAGCGCGCCGACACGTTCGGCCTGAGCCAGCTGCACCAGCTGCGCGGCCGGGTGGGCCGCGGCCGGGAACGCGGCTACGCCTACTTCCTGTACCCGCCGGAGAAGCCGCTCACGGAGACCGCGCACGAGCGCCTGGCCACCATCGCCCAGCACACCGAGATGGGCGCGGGCATGTACGTGGCGATGAAGGACCTGGAGATCCGCGGCGCCGGCAACCTGCTCGGCGGCGAGCAGTCCGGCCACATCGCGGGCGTCGGCTTCGACCTGTATGTGCGCATGGTCGGCGAGGCCGTGGCGGACTACCGGCGCCAGCTGGAGACCGGGGAGATCGAGGAGGAACCGCCGCTCGAGGTGAAGATCGAGCTGCCGGTCGACGCGCACGTCCCGCACGACTACGCCCCCGGCGAGCGGCTGCGCCTGCAGGCCTACCGGGCCATCGCCTCCGCCAACTCCGAGGAGGACATCAAGGCCGTCCGCGAGGAACTGGTCGACCGCTACGGCAAGTTGCCTGAGCCAGTGGAGAACCTGCTCCTCGTGGCGGGCCTGCGGATGCTGGCGCGGGCCTGCGGGGTGAGCGAGATCGTCCTGCAGGGCAACAACATCCGTTTCGCGCCGGTGGAGTTGCGCGAGTCCCAGGAGCTGCGCCTGAAGCGCCTCTACCCCGGCTCGGTCATCAAGCCGGCGGTGCGGCAGGTGCTGGTGCCCCGCCCGAAGACCGCGAAGGTCGGCGGGAAGCCGCTTCTCGGGCGTGAGCTGCTGAGCTGGGTCGGGGAGTTCCTGACCTCGGTGCTGGACTCGTGACCCGCGAGCGGGAGATCCAGGAGAGCGGAAGAGCGCGGATCAGCGAGCGGAGAGAGCGACGCGGATCAGCGAGCGGAGAGAGCGAAGAGATCGAAGGGGACGCCGGAAGCCGTCCGCGGCGCGCCGCGGACGGCTTCTGAGCCGGTGTCGGTCGGTCCGGTCGGCGCGGGTTACTGCTGGTCGGGGCGGTCGCGGTCCATGCCGAGCCGCTCCTCGGCCTGCTGCTGCCCGGTGTCGACCTGCTTCTCGTACTTGCCGCCGGTCCTCTCGTTGATCTGCTTCTCGGCGGCGTCCGAACCCTGATGGGCCTTCTGTCGTGCCGCCTTGTTGCCCTTGAGCTTGTCGAAGATGCCCATACAGAGCTCCTTCCGGATGACTCGACTCACGACCGACGATACGCGCCGCTCGCCTGTTATGCCCGTTTGGGGGCGATATGGTCTGGACCTCTTTCTCGCTACGCTGCGCTCGGGTCCGTGCGAGCGGGCCCGTACTGCGGGCAAGGGGAGGGACGCGGTGACGCGACACGAGCGGCGGACCGGGGCGACGGCGGCGGTGCTCGCCGCGCTGGCGCTTCTCACCGGGTGCGAGGGGCTGCCCGGGGGCGGCTCGGCCGGCGCCGGTGCCGAGCCCGCCGAGCGGGACACCAGAGCCGTCAGCCCCCTGAAGAACCCGGACGGTACCGCCCCCGGGCTGGCCCCCGTCACCAGCGCGCAGGACCGCGCGGCGGCCGTCCGGCTCATCGAGCGGGTCGCCACCAAGGGCCGCGGACCGCGGACCGGCTATGAGCGGGACGAGTTCGGCTACGCCTGGCTGGACACCGCCGACGGGGTGCCGCTGGCCAGGAACGGCTGCGACACCCGCAACGACGTGCTGCAGCGCGACGGCCTCCGGCTCCGCTTCCGCTCCGGATCCGACTGCGTGGTGGTCGCCATGACCCTGCACGACCCCTACACCGGCAAGACCATCGAGTGGCGCAAGCGGCGGGCCGCCGAGGTGCAGATCGACCATGTCGTCCCGCTCAGCTACAGCTGGCAGATGGGCGCCGCGCGCTGGCCGGAGCACAAGCGCCGCCAACTGGCCAACGACGTGCTCAATCTGATGCCGGTTCAGGGCAGGGCCAACTCCGCCAAGGGCGACTCGGGGCCCGCCTCCTGGCTGCCGCCCCGCAAGCGCATCCGCTGCGCCTACGCGGTCCGGTTCGCCCAGGTCGCCGTCAAGTACGAGATGCCGGTGACCGCGGCGGACAAGCGGATGATGCTGCGGCAGTGCGGCGGCTGACCGGCGCCTTGAGGTGCCGGGCCAGCGCGGGCAGCGTGAGCAGGGCGAGCAGCGCGCACACCCCCGGCCAGCCGGCCTCCGCCCAGGCCCGGGTGCCCAGCCAGGAACCGGCGCTGCCGCCCAGGTAGGCGCAGGTCATGTAGGCGGTGTTGAGCCTGCTGCGGGCGTCGGCGCGCAGCGCGTAGATGCGGGCCTGGTTGGCCACCATCCCGGACTGCATGGCCACGTCGAGCAGCAGCGTGCCGGCCACCAGCGCGGCAAGGCCCGGCATCCCGCCCAGCGCCCCGGCGGTGAGGACCGCGGCCGACAGCAGCACGCCCAGCAGGCAGGCGAGGTTCATCGGGCCCGGGCCGTGGCGGTCCACCAGGCGCCCGGCGAGCGGGGTGCAGATCATGGTGGCGCCGCCGACCAGGGCGAGCAGCCCCACGGCCTGGGCGCCCATGCCGTAGGCGGGACCGGTGAGCAGCAGCGCCAGGCACGTCCACACGGCGGAGAACCCGGCGAAGACCGTCGCCTGGTAGAGGCAGGAGCGCCGCAGCTCGGGCTCGGTGCGCAGCAGGCGCGGCGCCCCGGCCAGCAGCGCCGGATACGGCTGGGAGGAGGGCGGGGTGGTGACGGGCAGGCTGCGCGCCACGACCACGGCGAGCACCAGGACCAGCGCGGCGGCCGCCAGATACGGTGCCCGCCAGCCCAGCCGCTCGCCGAGGGTCCCGCTGAAGGCGCGGGCCAGCAGCATCCCGCCGATCGACCCGGTCATCAGCGTGCCCAGCACCGCCCCCCGGCGCTCGGCCGCCACCAGCCCGGCCGCCAACGGCCCGACCAGCGGCGCCGCCACCGTGGTGAGACCGATCAGCGCGCCGGCGCCGACGAGGACCGGCAGGGACGGGGCGCAGCCCGCGGCGAGCAGTCCGGCGCCGGTCAGCAGGAGCAGGACCGTCAGGAACCGGCGGTGCGGGAGCCGGTCGCCGAGCGGCACCAGCAGGAACATCCCCGCCGTGTAGCCGGCCTGGGTGGCGGTCACCGCCGCCGAGGCCGAGTCGGCGGAGGTGTGCAGGTCCTCGGCGACCAGGGGGGTGATCGCCTGCGGGAAGTAGAGGTTGCCCACGGCCACCGCGCAGGTGACGGCGAGCAGCAGAGTCGTCCGGCGGCCCATCCTCAGTCCACCGGTCCGCCGGCGGCGTACGGGACCTGGCCCGAGGCGAGGCTCGCGGCCTCCACCGTGGCGGCGCGGTCCGCCTCGTCCGGGCCGAGGACGCCGACCGCCGTTCCGTCCGCGGCCGGCTGCCGGGCCACCGCGGCCCCGATCCCCCGGGCCGCACCGGTCACGATCGCCGTGCGGCGCGCATGAGTCGTCCGTGTCCGTGTCATGGGTGGCAGTTCAGGGCACCGGTGACTGGAGCGGAATCGATGTAGCGTATGGCTTAATGATCGTTTTTGTGCTCGGCGTCGAGGACCTCGCGGACACGCGCTTCGCGCTCTCGCCCCTGCACGAGACCCTGCTCAGCCTGCGGGTGCTGCAGGACCCGGGGCTCTCCGCGCTGCATCTGCCCTGGCGCAGGTCGGTGCTGGGCAGGCTCGGCGCGCTCGACACCGGGCTGCTGATGTCACTGGTGGCCCAGCGGCGCACCCTCCCCGACTTCCTGACCCCCAACCCGGCCGGCTTCGCCCCGTCCTTCGACGAGGAGCTGGACATGGTCCGCCGGACCCGCCCCGGCCAGGTCCGCCACGACCTGCGTCTCGCGCACGCCCCGGACCCGCTCCCCGCCCCGCTGCACGACGCCCTCGGCGACGACGACCGGGTCTGCGCCCTGCGCGACGCCATCTGCGAGGTGCTGCGGCAGTACTGGCAGGTGGCCCTGGAGCCGATGTGGCCGCAGATGCGGCTGGTGCTGGAGGCCGACATGACCTACCGGGCGCGGCAGCTCGCCCTGGGCGGCGCCCGGCTGCTCTTCGCCGACATGCACCCCAACCTGCGCTGGCGGGACGGCGAGCTGCACATCAGCCAGATGATCAGCAGGCACCGGGTGGCGGCCGCCGGCCGGGGACTGCTGCTCTTGCCGTCGGTCTTCGCGCACAAGCCGGCGCCTCCGGTCAGCCCGGACGAGCCGCCCAGCCTGGTCTACCCGAGCAGGGGAGTGGCCACCCTGTGGGACGAGCCGCCGCCCCCCGACGACGAGGCCCTGGTGTCCCTGATCGGCGCACCCCGGGTACGGCTCCTCGGCCTCCTTCAGGAGCCGCTGCCGACCGTGGAGCTGGCCCGCCGTCTGCGGGTGACGCCCAGCGCCGTCTCCCAGCACCTGCGCGTGCTGCACGCCACGGGCCTGGTCACCCGCGCCCGCGACGGACGCCAGGTGCTGTACCGGCGCAGCGGGCTCGCCGACCGGCTCCTGCTGCGGCAGTAGACCCCTCGGGAGACGAAAACCCGTTTGGTCGGCGGAGCGGCGGATGCGTACGGTGGCGGCATGGCCTTCAAGATCATGAGTCTCGCGGAGCGGCCCGGCATGTGGGAGCAGGTGCGGGACATGGCGGACAGCTGGCCCGTCTTCGTCATCCAGGACCTCGTGGGCTCCGCGCACTACCTGCGGATCGCCGCCGAGCTGCCCGAGTACGTGCTGTTCGCGGAGGACGAGCAGGGCGAGGTCGTCGCCACCGCCTACAGCGTGCCGTTCGCCCTGCACACCGAAGGCCGCGGGGAACTGCCCGCACGCGGCTGGGACAGGGTGTCGGTGTGGGCCTTCGCCGATCTGCGCGCCGGGACGCGGCCGGACACGGTCAGCGCGATCGCCGTCACCGTCGCCCCGCACGCCCAGGGCCGCGGGCTGTCCGCGCTGATGCTCACCGCGATGCGGGACAACGCCAGGGCGCGCGGCTTCGACGAGGTGGTCGCCCCGGTGCGGCCCAGCGCCAAGCACCTGGAACCCCGCACCCCCATGGACGAGTACGTGGCCCGGGTGCGCCCCGACGGGCTGCCGCACGACCCGTGGATGCGGGTGCACGCACGGGCCGGCGCCACCGTGGACCGGGTGGCGCCGGCGTCCATGACGGTGTCCGGGTCTCTCGCCGAGTGGCGGGACTGGACGGGGCTGCCCTTCGACACCGACGGCCCCGTCGAGGTGCCCGGGGCGCTGGTGCCGGTGCAGTGCGACGTGCGGGGCGACCACGCCGTGTACGTCGAGCCCAATGTGTGGATGCGGCACCCGCTGTGACGGCCGGCGGCCGTGACCGCCGGCCGTGACGGGTCGCCGCCTGTGACGGTTCGTCAGCCCAGGGCGTCGAGATCCACGATCTCGCCCTCGGGCTTCCTGACCGGGACCGGCTTCTCGTAGTCCGAGAAGTGGATGGGCGTGTCGCCGTCCGCGGTGCTGTCGATCCGCAGCAGGTACGGCTTGCCCTCGGTGGCGACGTAGATGGTGTAGCGGTCCTTGCCGTCGCGCTCGGTCAGCGTCAGCGCCGGGGTGCCGTCGACGGTCGTGGTCCGGCCCCGGTCGGCGGTGGAGCCGCCCTCCTCCACGTCGCCGAGCACCTCGTCCAGGTCGCAGAAGGCCGCGATCTCCTCGGCGTCCGCGCCGGTGGCGGACATCCTGGTCCACTTGCCCGCCAGCATGTCCACGGCCGCGTCGACGTCGGCCTTCGGCTCGCCCTCGCTCTGGGCCCGCAGGAACGCCTCGTCGTACTTGATGTAGAGGGTGTCGCCGGTCTTCATCAGCTCGGCCTCGCCGCCGCCCTTCATGGTCAGGGTGCCGGCGCACCGGCCCTTGCGGTCCAGCGCCATGTCGAAGGCCATGGCGCCGGACCCCTCGTCGGGCACGTCGCCGCGCATTCGCAGCGAGGAGGCGCCGGTCGTGGCGGCCACGGCACGGTCGGCGATCTCGCCGCCGCTCAGCCCGGCGAACGGCTCCTTCCCGGCGTTCTTCCCGTCCTTCACCCCCTCCGACTGCTCGGAGGCCTTCGGCGCCTTGTCCTCGCCGGGCAGGCAGCCGGTGAGCCCGGCCCCGGTCACGGCGACGAGACAGAGGGTGGCGAGCGCGGTGCGACGCATGGCGGTCTTCCTTACGGGGATCTGGTTGCAGGGGATGGTGAGGGGCGGTCAGAACTCGCCGTTGCCGAGCAGCTCGCCGTTGGCGTCGTAGACGGTGACCAGGCCGTTCTTGCTCTGCTTCCAGTCGGCGAAGGCCGAGGCGATCAGCTTGGCGGGGCCCGCGCCCTCGCCCATGAGGCCGCCGGTGAAGTCGGTGTAGACGTCGGCGGCGTCCAGGATGTCGTTCTGCTCCTCGGCGCCCTGGACCTTGGTCACGTGCGCGACGGCCTTCTTCTCCTGGGGCGAGCCGTTCTTCTCCACGAAGGCCTTGAACTGCTCGGCCTGGGAGAGCGTCCCGGCGCCCTTGCCGGCGGAGTCGCCGCCCTTGGCGTCCTGGGTGCCCTTGCCGTCGGCCGTCCTGTTGTCGCCCGACTGCCGCTCGGCGGACGCGGAGGAGCCCTTGCCCGACGGACCCTGCCCGGTGTCACCGGAGTTCGCGGAGACGGCGCCGATGACGACGAGCCCCACGACGGCGCCCAGCGCGACCTTGGTCTTCATGCCCATGACTGTGTCCCTCCCCAACGGTGCGGCCGCCGCTCCCCGGCGACCGCTCGTTCACGCGGTCAATCAGAGCATGAGCTGTGAACCGAGTCAACACGATTCACGGAATCTCATCCGTACACGACGTGAACCGTCGTTCGACGTATACGCCGGTATGCTCGGCCTCACACGAACGTGATCACGTGGGGCGAGGGGAGTCGGCGGGTGCAGCGGACGCGGCAGGCAGGAGACGCCCAGGACGGCGCCACGGAGGTCACGGCCGCCGAGATCGCCCGGCTGGCCGGGGTCGGCCGGGCCGCCGTCAGCAACTGGCGCCGCCGGCACGCCGATTTCCCCCAGCCCGTCGGCGGCACCGAGACCAGCCCCTCGTTCGCCCTCGCCGAGGTCGAGGACTGGCTGCGCCGCCACGGCAAGCTCGCCGAGGTGCCCCTGCGGGAACGCGTCTGGCAACAGGTCACCGGCCACCCCGAGGAGCCGGTGACCGCCCTGCTGCACGCCGGCTGCGTGCTGCTGCTGATCCACGAACGGCCCACCGTCTGGCTGACGTTGTCCACCGGCTCCGACGAGCAGCTCGCCGATGCCCTGCCCCGGGCCCTGGACCGCGAACTCACCAGGCCCGCGGCCCCGCGGGACCTCACCGCCGCCCGACTGCGGCCCTCCGTACCGCTGTTGCGCGGCGTCGCCGAACTCGCCGCCGAGCTCGGCGCCCGGCAGACCTTCGAGTTCCTCCTCGGCCGGCACGTCGACGCCAACCCGCGCCAGTACACGCCGACCCCCGCCGACCTCGCCGCGCTCATGGCGGAACTGGCCGGACCCGCCCGCACCGTCCTCGACCCCGCCTGCGGCACCGGCGTCCTGCTGCGCGCCGTCACACCCCGCCCCGGCCAGGAGCTCTACGCCCAGGACGCCGCCCCCGAACTCGCCGCGCTCACCGCCCTGCGCCTCGCCCTGCACACCCGGGCACCCGTGCACGCCGCCGCCGGCGACACCCTGCGTGCCGACGCCCACCCGGAGCTGCGCGCCGACGCCGTGCTGTGCCACCCCCCGTTCAACGAACGCAACTGGGGCCACGACGAACTCGCCTACGACCCGCGCTGGGAGTACGGATTCCCCGCCCGCACCGAGTCCGAGCTGGCCTGGGTGCAGCACGCCCTGGCCCGGCTGAAGGACGGTGGCACCGCCGTGCTGCTGATGCCGCCCGCCGTCGCCTCCCGCCGCTCCGGCCGCCGGATCCGCGCCGACCTGCTGCGCCGGGGCGCGCTCAGGGCCGTGCTCGCGCTGCCTCTGGGCGCGGCACCGCCCTACAACCTGCCGCTGCACCTGTGGCTGCTGCGCCGCCCCGGGCAGGTGCCCGCACAGCCGGAGCTGCTGCTCGCCGACGCGGGCCGGTTCGCCGGGGAGGGCCGCGGCGGCCCCGACTGGCAGGGCGTGCGCGAGACGCTGCTCGACGCCTGGCGCACCTTCGAGCGGTCCGGGCGGCTCGACGAACGGCCCGGCCTGGCCCGCTCCGTACCCGTCATCGAACTGCTCGACGACGACGTCGATCTCGCCCCGGCCCGTCATCTGCCGCCCCCGGCCGCCGCCGACGGCCCCGCCCGCCTCGCCGAGGTGCGCGAACGCCTCGACGAGACCCTCCGGCTCACCGCCCGGCTGACCCCGCCGCCCGTGGCACCCGCCCCCGCCGCCGGGGCACCGCGCCGCCCGCTCACCACCGTCGGTGAACTGGCGCGCGGAGGTGCCCTGGTGATGCGCACCGGCGGCAGCGGCGGCCGCGAGCGCGTGCCGGTCCTCACCGACCACGACGTCCTCCACGGCACCGGCCCGTCCGGGACGCTCCCGGAGAGCGACGAGGAGGCGGTGCTCACCGAACCCGGCGACGTCGTCGTCCCCGTGCTCGGCGGAGGCTCCGTGGCCCGCGTCGTCGACGAGGCCACCGCGGGGGCCGCGCTCGGCCGCAACCTGGTGCTGCTGCGCCCGGACCCCGACGCGCTCGACCCCTGGTTCCTCGCCGGGTTCCTGCGCGGCACCGCCAACAACCGCCAGGCCAGCAGCTATGCGTCCACCGCCACCCGGCTCGACGTGCGCCGGCTCCAGCTGCCCCGGCTGCCGCTGGAGGAACAGCGCCGCTACGGCGCCCGCTTCCGCGCCCTGGACGAGTTCGAACGGGCGCTGCGCCAGGCCGGGCGCCTCGGCGAACAGCTGGTGCGCGGCATGTACGACGGCCTCACCGACGGCACGATCCCGCCCGGCTGAGGACTGCCCGCCCCGGCACCCGCGGGGCGCGGATGTGATCGTGTCGACAACGGTTCGGTACAACCGGGGACCGGTTGTCCCTGTCGGCCTATACGCTCAGACTTCCCGAGGAGCTCTGACGCTCGCACCACATCCCCATCGGCCTCACGGTCCAGGAGCAGTCATGTACGGCCACGGCGCGGCGCCGCCCACCCGCAGCGCGGCAACGATCATCACCCTGCGTGTGCTGTTCGCCGCCGCCGGCATCCTGTCCTGCGGACTGCTGGCCGCCGTGCCGCTGTTCCGGATCGCCATCCTGCGGGCGCGCACGGTGGACTGGGTGCTGGCCTGGTCCGGCATGGTCCTGTCGATCGTGCTGCTGACGGTGGTCGGCTCGGTGCCGGAGTCGGACGTCCGCGGCGACATCGCGCTCGGCCTGCTCATCCTCACCGGCGCCGCGTCCAGCACGTACTTCCTGATCACGGACATCCGCTGGCACCAGCCGCACCGCCCCGGCGCCGCGGTGCCGCCGTCGCCGCACGCCACCACCGTGCAGACCCCCGGCGCCCCCGCGCCCTACGGCTACCCGCAGCCCGCCTCGCCGTACGCCGCCACGCCCGTACCGCAGCCGCCGCACACGCCGGTGCCGCAGGCACCCCACGTGCCGCACACCCCCGGGCCCCACACCCCGGTGCCGCAGACGCCGCCCACCCCGGCGCCGCCGCCGCGCCCCGCGCCGGCCCGCATCGACCAGGTGCGCGCCGAGCTCGACGAACTCAGTGACTACCTGCGCCGCCAGGACGGCCAGGGCGGCCGCCCGGCCGGGCCCGGGAACGGAAGGTGAGCGTGACGACGACGGGACGGGTCGTCGCGGGCCGCTACGAGCTGTCCACGCTCCTCGGCCAGGGCGGCATGGGCCAGGTCTGGACGGCGTACGACCAGCGGCTCGACCGGCGGGTGGCGGTGAAGCTGCTGCGGCCCGACAAGGTGGCCGGGGAGGAGGCGGACGAACTGCGGCGCCGCTTCGTGCGCGAGTGCCGTGTCACCGCCCAGGTGGACCACCCCGGCCTGGTCACCGTGCACGACGCGGGCAGCGAGGGCGAGGAGCTGTTCCTCGTCATGCAGTACGTCGACGGCGCCGACCTCGGCGACCAC